>ERZ824473.4163-NODE-4163-length-13162-cov-3.705272_pt1 | contig 13162 bp, 8 predicted proteins | sample MGYA00519874_ERZ824473 | MGnify/ENA primary metagenome ERZ824473 (study PRJEB31778, sample SAMEA3449151) | human gut metagenome | biome: human gut; feature: human-associated habitat; material: faeces | place: United Kingdom | collected 2010/2012 ... | reverse complement strand
GTGCAACACCATATAATGGAACATATGATGGAAAAGCACATAATGCATTAACAAATGTAAGTGCAAATCCAAGTGATGCAAAATTAGAATATTCAATAAATGGAGGCACATATAGCACAACAATGCCAACAATAACAAACACTTCATCATTCACTGTAACAGTAAGAGCAAGCAAGGCAGGATACAAAACACAGACAACAACACAAACAACAAGAGTAAATAAAGCAACAGGAAGCATATCATTATCATCATATAGCGGAACAATAACATATCCGAACACTGGAACGTTTTCTATAAGTGGAAATACTGGAACTCTAAGCGTGTCATCATCTAATACTAATGTGGCGACAGTAAGTTTAAATGGAACAACAGTAATAATAACTCCTAAAAAAACAGAAGGAACAACTACTATAACAGTAAAGAGCGCTGCAACATCGAATTACAATGAAAAAACAGTAACGTATACTGCAACAGTTAAACTTCAAACATTTACACTTGATTCAGGAATAGGATATTATGCTGATATTGACGATAATGGTAGCGTAGATGGCATAATATTTGGGGATAGAAAAAAAGGCGCAAGTGGTTCTTGGGGAAACAGAGATGGAAATTATAGTATTTCAACTAAAACGGGACTTAAGGAATATTATATAAGTCAAACAAATTATAAAGGTGCTTTCGGAACAAAAAATGTACTGTCCGCTAAAAGTTCTGGAAATGCAAGATTTTATGTAATGGCTTTATCAGATGCAAGTAGTAGTGGTTGGGCGTGGACAGAAGCACAAAAATTTAATGGGAATGGTTGGTCAGTTCCTTCAAGAAATGAATGGGCTGCTTTTGCAGGATTGTTAGGGATAACTTCATCTAATTATCAAAGTTATGGCTTGCAAAATCGTTACTGGGGATCATATATTAATGATGATTATTCTTGGGCATGTTTATTTTATAGTGGAAGAGTTGATAGCGTATATTTTAGTGATAGTGTGCATGTTAGACTGTCTACAATGTTTTGAAAAAATTTAGAGAAATTAGTAACAATTATGCAAAATAGAAATAAAACTTCTCATGATTGAACAGAAAAGTCATGGGAAGTTTTTTATAATAATATAAGTCGAGAAAAATAATACAAGGGTATATGAGAGCAATGATTTGCAAATAAAAATCAGAAATTGATTTTGTAGAATTTTATCACTTGAATACTTGGTCATAGCTCTTGTATAATTTTGTTTTTTATGGTATTCTATCAATGAAAATAGGGAGTGGGAGTTAGCAAAAAAACAAAGGAGAAAATCCCTAGAAAGGAGACATTCGTACAATTATACGAGTAAAATAAAATGAATAGAAAAAAATATGAGATTTATGAATCGAAGGAATATAACAACATTAGAGAGGTTCTTGATAATGCTTTTACAAATTACCCTGATAATGTTGCATTCAAATTAAAAGAAACAAATGGCAAGCAGGTTACTTATAAAGAAATAAAGTACAAGAATTTTCAAAATGATATAAATGCTCTTGGAACAGCTTTAATTAATTTAGGACTAAAAGACAAAAGAGTTGCTATAATTAGCAAAAATAGATATGAGTGGATTCTATCATATGTTTCAATTTTAAATGGTACAGGAATTGCAGTTCCATTAGATAAAGGATTGCCAGAGGAAGAAACAGAGTCATCTTTGCAGAGAAGTTATGCCGAGGCTGTAATTTTTGCAAATGATTATATGGATACAATGAAAAAGTTCAAGGCTTCTGGAGCAACAGATGTTACAAAATTTATTTGTATGGATCAGATTAGTGATGAAGAAAAAAAAGCTGGTTTCTTGTATTTAGGAGATTTAATAGAAGAAGGAAAGAAACTAGTTGAGAATGGCAATAGAGAATTTATAGATGCCAAAATTGATGATAACAAGATGAGTATTATTTTATTTACATCAGGAACAACTTCTAAGTCGAAAGCTGTAATGCTATCTCACAGAAATATAGCATCAAATATTTCTGCCATGAATAGAGTTGAACATTTTTTGAGCACTGATGTTAATATGGCGTTTTTGCCATTCCACCATACATTTGGAAGTACAGGAATTTTAATTTTTTTAAATCATGGTTGTACAAATGTATTTTGTGATGGAATTAGACACATTCAAGCTAATATGAAAGAATATAAAGTAAGCATTTTTGTTTGCGTTCCACTTTTAATTGAGTCAATGTACAAGAAAATTGACAAAGAGATAAAAAAACAAGGAAAAGATAAATTAATAAAATTTGTGACTCCGATTAGTAATTTTTTGTTGAAGTTCGGTATAGATATTAGAAGAAAAGTGTTCAAGAGTGTAATAGATAATTTGGGAGGAGCATTAAGAGCAATTATAAGTGGAGCTTCTGGATTAGATCCAAAGGTTGCAAAGGCTTTTAATGACTTTGGTATATTAACAATTCAAGGATACGGATTAACAGAGACTTCACCAGTTTTAGCTGCTGAAAACGAAAATTGCATAAGGTATGGTTCAATTGGTTTTCCTATGCCAGGGGTTACTTTAAAAGTTGATAATCCAAATGAGCAAGGAATAGGTGAACTTATTGCAAAAGGTCCAAATGTTATGCTTGGATATTACGAAAACGAGGAAGCAACAAACGAGGCTTTAAAGGACGGATGGTTCCATACAGGGGACCTTGCAAAACAAGATAAAGATGGATATTTCTTTATAACAGGTAGAAAAAAGAATGTTATAGTATTGAAAAATGGAAAGAACATATATCCAGAGGAACTAGAAACACTAGTAGGAAAACTTCCATATGTGGATGAATGTATGGTTTTTGGCTATCCAAAAGATGATGATTTGGTGATTTCTGTAAAGATTGTATATAACAAAGACTATGTAAAAGATAATTTTGCAGGATTTACTCAAGAACAATTAAAAGAAAAAATATGGGAAGATATTAAAGAAATAAATAGCGGACTTACAAACTACAAGCATATGAAAAAATTAATAATAACAGATGAGCCAATGATAAAAACATCAACAGCCAAGATAAAAAGACACGAAGAAATGAGTAAAATTTTAGCTGAGGAGGGTGCAATTAAATAGTAGTCTATTTAATTGAAATATTATATGAAAAGAACAAAACTTTCGGAAAGAATTTTGCCAACATATACTAAAGGTGAGGAAATATTTAATATGACCTCGCATATTGTTGGCGGTGCATTTGGAATTATTGCAACGGTTCTATGCGTGGTGTTTGCAGCAATTCATCATAATGTGTATGGTGTCGTATCTGGCGCTATCTATGGAGCTTCGATGATAATTTTATATACGATGTCTAGCATATATCATGGATTACATAGAAACAATGCAAAAAAAGTATTTCAAGTACTAGACCATTGTACAATATTTTTACTAATTGCAGGGTCATACACACCATTTGCATTGTGTACATTTAGAGAATATAATACAGCCTTAGGTTGGTCATTGTTTGGAATAATATGGGGAGTTGCGATTCTTGGAATTGTATTAAACGCTATAGACTTAAAAAAATATAAAATATTTTCGATGATTTGCTATTTAGCAATGGGCTGGTGCATAATAATAAAACTTCCATTATTGCTACAATTAGTTGGCATTCCGGGGACGGTTCTATTAGTGTCGGGCGGAATAGCTTATACAATAGGTGCAGTTCTATATGGAGTAGGAAAAAAACACAAATATATACATTCAATATTTCATTTATTTATAGTATTAGCGAGTGTATTGCAATTTTTATCAATATTGTTATATGTAATGTAAGCATTTATACAAACCAAATTCATTTTTTTTAAACCTCGGCACATCGCTCTTGGTAGGAACCCCTTAGGACTTCTCAAAAGGCGAGTTTGACCTTGTTTATTAAAATGAAATTTGGTTTGATAACGTTTATAGAAAAAATAATATGAAAGGGAAAGTGCATGATAGAGATAGTAAAAGAATTAAAAGAAGCAAATTGTGTAACTCATGGGGGTAAGTTCCATCCTGATGAAATTTTTGCAACGGTTATATTATCTAAAATATTAACTAACATAAAGTTAATTAGAGTAAATGAAGTAACAGACTCAATGAGAGAAAGTATTGCTAAAAAATTAGTATATGATATTGGTGGCGGTGAGTTTGACCATCATCAAGCAGGTGGAAATGGACAAAGAGATAATGGAGTAAAATATGCATCCTGTGGATTAATATGGAAAAGTTATGGAAAAAAATATTTAGAAAAATGTAATGTGAAAAAAGAACATATAGAAGAATTATTTTTACAAATTGATAAAGATTTAATACAATATATAGATGCTAATGATAATGGACAGGCTACTCAAATTGATACAGACTATAAATTTGTAGAATTGGCGAGTGTAATTTCTGCTTTTAATCCATGCTGGAACGAAATAGTAGATACCGATGAATGTTTCATGCAAGCTTATGAAACTGCAAAAAAATATTTTGAACGTTTTATTGCACGAGAAATTGCTAAAAATGAAGCAAAAGAATTAGTTGAAAATGCTATAGAAAATTCAAAAGAAGGAATAATGATACTTGAACAATTTATGCCATGGGAAGAAGCGGTTTTAACATCAACAAATCCAAAGGCTGAGAAAATAAATTTTGTAGTATTTCCTTCTAATAGAGGAGGATTTTGTGTACATACAGTGCCAAAAGAACTTGGAAGTTTCGAAAATAGAAAAAGTTTACCTAAAGAATGGGCAGGACTAAGAGATGAAAAGCTACAAGAAGTTTCAAAGATAAAAACAGCAAAATTTTGCCATAATGCATGTTTTATTTGTACGGCAGAAACAAAAGAAGATGCTATAAAGATGGCTGAGATAGCGCAAAGAGCTTGACATAATTGAGTAACGTGATATAATGTACGCGTAATTTATCCTAGGTACAGGGAGCAATAATATGTACCAGTAAGCAATATCTCATAATAGTGACTACTAAGGAGGTAATGAAATGAAGGTTACTTTAGAACTAGATTGTTTATCTACAGAAACTCGGCATGCAATAGCCAGTGAAACTGAAAATTCAGAAGTGCTTGATGTACTTTCGGCGGACGAAAAGAGTTATGTCAGATGTACAGTAGCTAACAACGAACATGTGTCAGAAGAGACACTTGATAAGTTAGCAAATGATGAATCTGATCAAGTACGGTGGGAAGTTGCAGAAAATTCTAATACGTCACTTAAAACTCTTGAAAAATTGGCTGATGATTTGTCCTGCAATGTACGTCGAGCGGTGGCTTGCAATGAAAATGCAGATGATAAGCTTTTAGCAAAGTTGTCTATGGACAAAGATGATATTGTAAGGGAGAATGTAGCTGAAAATCCTAAAACAGGAAGTCTAACGCTTGAAGAGATGGCTGAACATGATGCTGTAATTGATGTTAAATTGGCTGCTTTGGGCAATCCAAATATTCCAACGAGGGTAATACATAGAATGGCTGCAGGCACTGGTAAACGAGTGCGTGAAACCATTGCTGGTAATATAAGTACTCCCAAAACGATTTTAATGAAGTCAGCAAGAGATCGTGATACTAATGTTGCCTATAATGTGGCTTGTAACCCCAATGTACCGAGAGAAGCACTTACAATACTTGCAGAAAGAAGAAATATTGGAATTCTTGTAGCTGTTGTAAGAAACAAAAATACTCCGGAAGAAGCGCTTGCTAAGTTAGCGAGAAATAATAATAGAAACCTAAGGTTGCTTATTGCCGAACATGAAAATACTTCCAGAGAAACATTGGAATTCTTGTTGTTGAAGGCAGTGAAAGAAGCTGATCAAAAACTAGCCGAAACTGTACGATTGGCACTTGCTAAACAGTAAAAATTTAAAGTAATTGTTATCCACCAGTAGAATCTTAATAAGGTTTTGCTGGTGGATATTTTAATGCATGTAGCAGAATTGAAATTGGATGGAATCAGAAAATTATGAATATTAATGTGAAACTTTACATAAAGCAATAGACATTCCTCAAATTCTATGGTAAAATATAACAGTAGAAGAAAATGGAGGAAATATGAATTTATTCGATAAAATACCGGAAAACTTTTTTTCAATACTAGTATCAAAAAATAAAAATTTATATATAGATGCTTTATTTGTATTAAGGGATGCTTTTAAGCAGGAAATGAGTATATCAAAAGAAAATATAATCTCAAGGCTGATAAATAGTTTAGAAGATGAGATTAATCAAGAAGATTTTTCTGAAGATGAAAATGTGAGTGATTTAAAAGACAACAATATTACAGGTAAAGCATATTTTTTATTGAGAAAATTAGAATGGGCTGGTTGGATTGAAAGGGAAATGCAGAGAGACTCATTCGAGGAATTTATAATTTTACCAGATTATTCAATAAAGTTTATTAATTTGTTGTATTCATTTACAGAAGAAAAGCAGGTCGAATATAACTCATATGTATTTGCTACATACACGGCTTTAAAGTTTGCAAGTACAGAGAAAAATGAAACATATAATGCGGTTATAACTGCTTATAATAATACAATTCAATTAATAGATGAACTAAAATCTGTATATAACAGTCTTGGAAGATTTCACAGAAAAATGTGTAATCAAGATGATGTTAATAATATAATAAGCCAACATTTTTTCGAGTATAAAGAATATAGTGATGAGATGATTTTTCCTAGATTTACTAGAGATTCTGTTCCGAGGTATAGGCTCCCAATTATAGAGTTATTAACAGAAATTTTAGCAGATGAAGAAAGGTTACTGAATGCTATAAATGTGGCCTACAGTAGTAAGAGATACAAGACTAAAGAAGATGCTGAAAATGACATATTAAATAAAATTAGAACTATTTCTGAAATATATGAGAATATTGGAACAACGATGAATGAGATTGAAACAAAAAATAATGACTATGTAAGAGCATCTGTTAAGAGAATACAATATTTACTGACTAATGATAAGGAATTGAAAGGTAAGTTAGTACATATATTGAAAAATTCGAAAAACGAACAAGTAATTGACAAAATGATAGACCAACTACAGTTATCAAGACAAGAATATTTGTCTAACGATTCTGTTTATATAAGAACGAAAAATACTAAAAAACAAGGAAAATCGATGCCGGTAAAACAATCTAAACCGATAGATTCAAGAGCACTTTATGATTTTGCTAAGAGCTTGGAAAATATGTATAGTAATAAAACAATAAATGAGTTTATGGAGAAAAACTTTAAAAATAAACCATTTATTAGTTCGAGTGAAATTGAGTTAAATACAACAGAGGACTTAATTTTATTAATACTATCAACAATAAAGGCAGATAAATCAAGCAAGAGTTTTTATTACATAGAAGATAGTGATGAGACAATAAATAATAATGGATACTTAATTCCAAATATTAAGTTTATAAGGAGAAGTTAAATGTTCGAAGAAAAATATAATAATTTAACTGGAGCAGAAAAAGAAAATTTTAAAAGAATTACGAGTTTATTACTTAACAGAACTTTTATGGTAAATAGATTTTATGATAAAAATCAAGGCACTTTTAGGTCTAATAGTGATTATAGGTTTATTGATAGAAACATAGATTTATTTAGAGAATACCTTGAAATAGCTGGTTATAGGCTATTGAAAGACAGCAATTACGAAGTTATTTATATAGAAAACGAGTATGAATATAATAAAAAGAGATTAGATAAAAATACAACAATATTTTTAAAACTTGAGAGGAGGTGAACTCGCACAAATGAGTTCAGAAGAAGTATTAGAAAAGGTAAAAGGAATAATAGTTGAGCAATTAGGTGTTGCTGAAACAGCTGTAACAATGGAAGCATCTTTTATTGATGATTTAGGTGCTGATTCACTTGATATAGTTGAATTAATAATGGCATTAGAAGAAGAATTTGATATTGAAATTCCAGATGCTGATGCAGAAAAAGTTGTAACAGTAGGAGATGTAGTTGACTACATAAAAGAAAATGTTTAATTTTAAATGTTAATTGTTATAAAATTATAAATAAAAAAGAACTTAAATGAACATAAATTAAAATGTTTCATAAAAGTTCTTTTTTAAAATTTGAATTAATGAATTTTAATTTTTATACATTTGTTAAAATATTTATATAATTTTTGCTAAAATAATTAAAATAATCAAATATTCCCTTTCTATTAATTTTGTATGAAGTAAGAATCTTGGTTGAAGTAATTAAATTATTTTCTGAATAAATATCAATAGTTCCAAGAAAATAATTTTCTGCAACAGGAGCAACTAAATAAGATTTACATTTTATTTTTATATCCAAATTATTTATTTTGTCTTTTTTTAATGGAATTATTTCATGTTCAAGCATTTCATATTTTAAACAAATATTTTGGGTTCTTCCCTTTTCTATATAAAAATCGTTTAAATTTTCTTTTTGCCATGTATCAAATTTTTCTTTAATTAGAGTATTTAAGTTAACAGGTTCATATTCTTTAAAAACATATTCAATTAATTTTATACTATCTTTTGTTCTAAAGTTTTTTGTATCTGCCCCAAGCACAACACAAATTATATCCATATTTCCTCTTTTACAAGCTGTTACTAGGCATCTATTTGCACCATTTGTAAAACCAGTTTTTATTCCATATATACCATTTAATGTACCTAATAGTTCATTTGTATTTGATAAAGTTTTGGTATAGTTATTTATTGTTACAGTATAACTCTTTGTTCCCACAATTTGTGCAAAATCTTTATTTTTTAGTGCATAATTTGAAAGAAGGGCAAGTTCATATGCTGTTGTATAATGTTCATCATTATCCAAACCATGTGGTGTTACAAAATGTGTATTTTCCAAATTTAATTTAGCTGCTTTGTCATTCATAAGTTTAGAAAAATCTTCTATACTTCCTCCAACATGTTCAGCAAGTGCAACTGCTGCATCATTTCCAGAGCATAACATTAATCCATATAGCAAGTCTTTAACAGTGATTTTATCTCCTGTTTTAAGCCCTAACCTTGAACCTCCTGTTCCAGCAGATTTTTTAGAAACCTCAACTATATCATTTAAGTTACCATTTTCTAACACAATTATACAGGTCATAATTTTTGTTGTAGATGCCATTTTTCTTTTTTCTTTTTCATTTTTTCCATATAAGATTGTATTTGAATTTCTGTCAATAACAATTGCTGCTCTTGAATTTATATTTGGAAATTCGTCTGGTTTAGAGGTTGTTTCTACAATTGTATCATTTATTAATGAATCATCATTTAATGGTTCATTTATATCATCTGCATATATAATTGTAGAAGAAACTAAAAAAAATAATATAAAAAAAGATATAAATATTCTAAAAAATTTATACATAAAATCACCTATATAATTTATATTTTAAAAGATAAATTATATTCTATATAAAATAAAAATCAGATAAAAATTATACAAAGCTAGGGGAATAAGTAAAAATCGAATTAATTTACGTAAAATGTTGATTTTGTAATGAAAATGTAATATAATTGTAATATAGGACGCATTTTTATGGCTAGGAATGAAAATGATAGTTCCGTAGCATAAAAAATGTTACAAAAAAATTAATTAAAAAGTGCTAAAAAAGCGGTATTGACTTATTATAATAAGATAGTAAAATATATATAGAAATGTGTCATTAAATAAAAGAAGGAGAGTTAATTAAAATGAAAGTTAAAAAAATTCTTTTAAGTATTATAAGCATGTTGGTGTTAATATCATTAGCATTAACAAGCAAAGTATTTGCAGCTGATGTTTCAGTTTATTTTGGAATAATCCAAAAAGGACCATCAGGATGGGGATATGCCATAGGAGACCCAACGAACGGAGGATCACAAATATGGAATATAGTTAAATATAAGGGAAGTAACAAAGCTTCAGGCTATGATTGGAAAGACGCATATTGTGCAAGAGCAGGTAGAGGATTAGGAAATATGACAACAGGTGTTGCAGATACTGAAGTCCATAATTACGTAAATGCGTTTAATATGAGAACTGAAAAAGAAACAATTCTAAATTATGGATCAGATGCAACATTAAATGGTCAAGTAAATAGAATATTACCTACAGCAAATACAAAAATAGCAGGAACAGAAGTTACATGTTATGATGCAATACTTTCTGTAGCTGATTTAGTATATTTAAGAGAAGATGCAAATAAAGATAGCTATAAAGAAGAATTAATGACAAAAGCATTAGAAAAGACTGTAAATCAATATAGTGATTATAACTATAAAATTACCGAAGATGATATAATTGCTGTACAACAAGCTGTAATCTGGTATTTTACAAACTATGATGAAACTAAATATAATTTATTAGAAAATGCAAGCTGGTTAAGTTATGTAACAGATACAACAACAACTTATACAAGTTTAAATGATTACAGACCAAATGGACAAGGTTCAAATGATGAAGGACCACAAAGACAAGAACAAGCAGTTGCTTTATATAAATACTTAATAAATACAGCAATAGAAAATGCAAAAAATTCAAATTATAAAGGTATAAACCCTGTAACATTATATACAAATATAGCAGATATAACAGGAACACAACCAATAATTATAATTGAAAAAGGTGAAGAAAAAGAATTTGACTTAGCTTTAAGAAAATATATAACAAAAGTAGATGATCATGAATTAACAAATAGTAATGAAACAAGAATGCCAAATCCTAATACAACAAAATTAGAATCTGGAGAAGAAACAACAGCTCAGTATAATCACAGAAAAAATCCTGTAAAAGTAAAAACAGGAAGTAAAGTTACATATAATTTAACAATATATAATGAAGGCGAAGTTGCAGGAAGAGCAACAAAAATTTCTGATCAATTACCAACTGGTTTAAAATTAGATACAACAGGAACAGTAACATCAGAAAAAGGAAATGTGTACCAAATATCTGTAGATGCAAATAATAAAGTAACATTAGTAACAGATGGAACAAATAATATAAATGCATTTGATGGAACAAATTTAGATAAAGATACAGTTTCAATTGTATGTGAAGTAACACAAACTGCAAGTACACAAAGTGATATAATTTTAACAAACTTAGCATGGATTGCAGAAGAAGTTAATGCATCAACAAATACTGTAATTACAAATCAAAAAGGAGAAGACAGAGACTCAGAACCATCAACAATTGATACAAAAACTGCAGATCAATTAAAAACAACTGATATTGGATATACAGGAAAAGATAATTATTCAAAAGAACAATTAAATGATAGCACAAAATACTTTAAAGGTGGTCAAGATGATGACGACTTTGAAAAAGTAATATTAGAACAAGATACAAGAAAAGTAGATTTAGCATTAAGAAAATATATAGTATCTATTACAAATAACTCAAATACAACAATATTAGATGGAAATAACTCTAGGGTACCAGATGTAAAAGAAGATTCATTACTTACAGGAACAACAGCAACATATAACCACAAAAAAGACCCTGTAGAAGTTGAAGAAGGAAGTTTAGTAAATTACAAATTAACAATATATAATGAAGGAAATATGGCAGGAAGAGCAACAAAAGTTGTTGACCAATTACCAGCAGGTCTTGAATTTGTAAGTGTTGTAAGTGGAAATTTTGAAAAAGATACCTATAATGAAACAACAAATAAGTTAACATTAAAAAGAAAAGATGGAAATGGAACTAATTTACCAGCATATGAAGAAGGAAAATTAGTAGAAAATTCAGAAACAATAGAAATACAATGTAAAGTAACAGCAAAAGCTGACAAAGAAAATAACAAAGTTCTTACAAATATTGCTTGGATTGAGGATCAAGTTGATGAAGCAGGAAGACAAACAGATAGAGATTCAACTCCAGGAAATACAAATGTGCCAGGAAGCTTAGTTACAACAGACAATGGTTATACAAATAATGATTCAACAGATTTAAATAACAAAGATCATTATTTTGAAGGTCAAGAAGATGATGACGACTTTGAAAAAGTTGTATTAAAACCAAAAGCATTTGACTTAAAATTAATTAAAAGAATAGTAGAAGTAAATGGCCAAGAAGTTCCAGAAAGAATTAAAAATGTTGATGTAAGTAAATTAAATACAAAAGGTGAAAATGGAAATTTAATAACAACAGCAGATTATGACTTAGACAAAACACCAGTTCAAGTTAAAAAAGGTGACATTGTAAAATACACATTCAGAATTTACAATGAAGGTGTCATAGATGGTTTCGCTTCTGAGATTACAGAAGATATACCAGAAGGATTAGAATTTATATATTCTACAAAGCAAGCAGATGAATTAGATGCTGATACAACATTAACAGCAGAGGAAAAAGCTGCAATTAAGTTTAACCAAAGCATGTTATGGGTATATGATAGTAGTAAAATAGATGCAAACGGAAAAATATTAGAAATAAAAACAGATTATCTATCAAAAGAAGTATCAGAAGATAATTTAATAAAAGCATTTAATAAAGAAACACAAGAAATTGATTATAAAGAAGTATCTGTAATGTTAAAAGTTATAACAGAAGATACAACAGGAAAAATAATAAGAAATGAAGCATGTATTTCTGAAGATTCTGATAAAGATGGAAATGATGTAGATGATAGAGATTCAAATCCAAAAGAATGGAAAAAATATGAAGATGACGAAGATTATGACAATATAGTTCCAGGGGTATTTGACTTAGCATTAAGAAAATTCATAGTTGCTGTAAGCAAAGATGAAACAATTGAAAATACTGAATATATGAAAAATGAAGATGGAACATATACAAGAGCTCCAAAAGTAGATACAAGTAAATTAAATACAAAAGATGAAAATGGAAAATTAATTACAACTGCAATTTATAACCATACAAAAGAACCAGTACAAGTTCAAAAAGGAAACTATGTAGTATATATGTTAAGAGTATACAATGAAGGAAGTATGGCAGGATATGCAGCACAAATAAAAGATCACTTACCAGAATATTTAGAATTTGTTGACGGAGACTTTAACAAAAAATATGGATGGGAAGTAAGTGAAGATGGAAGAACAGTTACAACAAAATACTTATCAGATGATAAATATTTAATAGAAGCAGCAGTAGAAAAAAACGGAAAAATTGAATTAGACTATAAAGATGTTCCAATTATGTGTAAAGTAAAATCTACAGCAAAAACAGGAGAAAAAGTTACAAAT
>ERZ824473.4160-NODE-4160-length-13169-cov-7.088379_pt1 | contig 13169 bp, 10 predicted proteins | sample MGYA00519874_ERZ824473 | MGnify/ENA primary metagenome ERZ824473 (study PRJEB31778, sample SAMEA3449151) | human gut metagenome | biome: human gut; feature: human-associated habitat; material: faeces | place: United Kingdom | collected 2010/2012 ... | reverse complement strand
AAATATACAGATGTGCAAAAGAGGGAGCACAGTTTATTATAGTTACGCATTCGCCAATTTTGTTAGGAATACCTGATGCAGATATCTATTGTTTTGATGATGGACGAATACATTTATGCGAATATGAAGAAACAGAGAGCTATCGGGTAACAGAAATGTTCATAAATAACAGGCAGATGCTGTTGGATAAATTGCTAACAGATTAGACAAGAAAGGAATCGACGGATTCAAGTCTGTGAAATTAAGAAAATCAGGATTGTAGAGGAAAATATTACATGAAGAAATTAGTATTGGTATCATTAAAAACGTTTGCCTTTTTTGTAGGCTGGGCTATATGTGTTTCAATTTTGCCTATACCAGATACAAAAAGTGCGGCAGTCTGGAGATTTTGGGCAGAATTGATTCCATTATTGTCAGTTATTGGTTTTACAATTATTTTCTGGTTAATAGATAAAAGAAACATACGATTACATCTGACTGGAAAACCTGTTTATAATATCGTACTTGGGTGTATCACAGGAGCTATTTGGTTAGGAGTATCTGTTGTAATATTATCTTTAACAGGGGTCATACATATTGATGGCAGAAACCAAATTTCTATGCTTTGGTTATGGTTATTTTCAGCTTTTATCAATAGCGTTATGCAGGAAGTGTTAGTTCGTGGTTACTTGTATCAGATGATAAAGAATAATTACAACATCGTTGTCGCTGTCCTTATATCTACCGGATTATTTACATTTGCACATGGTGGGGCTTTTGAGGCAGGAATACTTCCTGTACTAAACGTTATAACGATGAGTCTTTTCGTGACGGCAGTTTTGGAATACACGGAATCCTTAGTTGCTCCGATCGTAATCCATTTTTTATGGAATGGAGTTGGTGCAATTATTTTGGGTGGAGTATCATTAGCAGAAGATTATCCGCATTTGTTCAACATGGTAATTAGTGGAAATTCAATTTTGTCGGGTGGCAGCTGTAAAATTGAAGGTAGCATAGTTGTACTGTTTATGAACTTGATTTTAATGTTTGGATTCGTAATGGCAAAAAAGATAAGGGACAAAAATCTATAATTTCAGTTTTATTGTACTTTTCTAATTCGAGACACACTGTGCCCTGAATTGAGCTGGTCACATTATCGTGCCCTGATGCGTATAAATGATGAGAAAGCAAGATCAAATGCAATGTAGACTTGGGATATAAAAAACTATACTATAGAAAAACGTTAGAGGTGGCAGCGGGAATGAAAAATAAAATTTTGGTGATAGAAGATGACCGCGCAATTTCAGAATTGCTGTGCATGAACCTGGAGGCAGCAGGGTATGAGACTGTGGCAGCGTATGATGGGGAAGAAGCCCAGAGGCTGCTCTTATGGCAGGAGGACGCGGACCTGGCAGTGGTGGATATCATGCTGCCGGGAAAAGACGGATTTGCACTGATGGAGGATTTTAAAAAGAAGGAGCTTCCGGTGCTCTACCTGACTGCAAAGGATGATGTGGCTTCCAAGGTGAAGGGATTAAAGCTGGGTGCGGAAGATTATATGGTAAAACCTTTTGAGATGCTGGAACTTCTGGTACGCATTGAGAAGGTGCTGGAGAGGACGGGACGGGCCAAGAAAGTCTTAACGGTCCGGAACATCCTGGTGGACATGCAAAGCCATCAGGTCTACAAAGACGGGCTTCCGGTAAGCCTAAAGCCAATGGAATATGACCTCTTTGTGCTGCTCCTGCAAAATAAGAACATTGCGCTTGGAAGGGAAGAACTGTTAAAACGGGTCTGGGGAGAAAACTACCTGGGAGAAAGCAGGACGGTGGATGTCCATATCGGACAGCTCAGAAAAAAGCTGGAACTTTATGATGAGATCAGGACGATCCCGAAACTTGGATACCGTCTGGAGGAATAAGGATGAAGCTGTGGAAACGAACGGTACTTCTTATGCTGGTAACGCTATTATGTGCCCTGATCCCAGTGGGAACGCTAAGTCTTTATATCACAGGAAAACGAAGCCTCAATAATGCTGCAGAGACCTACGGAAGACAGCTGGAAAATGGCAAGATACTCCTGGAACAATTTTGGGATAACAGCAAATATGAGCAGATGTCCGAGACTGGAAAGCAGGCTTATATGGGCTTTCAGTTCCAGCGATGCTGTGGGGAAGGCATGGCCCTGATCGACCGAAAAAGCAATGCCGTCATTGAAAACCTGACAGATTATAAAGTGGTGGGGCTCGAAAACTTAGGCTTAAAGGATGAAGGAGATCCGTATGCCTACAAGATACAGAAACTGGGACAGAAATACCTCCTTCTCCAGCTGGAACCATTATCCAGACCGGAAGGATACGAAGTCCTCTCTGTCCGGGAAGTCACAGGGCTTTTTGCAGAGCTGAGACAGACCGCTGTCTGGTTTTTGGGAATTTATCTGGCTGTGTTCCTGATCGCCGGCCTTTTTATTTATATGATGATGCGAAGAACCGTGGAACAGATGGAGAAGCTACAGGAAGTGGCAGAGAAACAGGAGCTGCTCATGGGGGCACTTTCCCATGAAATGCGTACCCCGTTAACGTCCATTATCGGGTATTCGGATACCCTGCGCCATGTAAAGCTGAAAGATGAACAGAAAGACCGGGCACTGGAACATATCAACCGGGAGGGAAAACGCCTGGAGGCTCTTTCTGGGAAGATGCTGCAGATGCTGGGGCTTTATCAGAACCATGCCATACAGATGGAAATGACCATGGCAGGTGACCTTTTAAACCATGTCATAGACATGGAAAAAGAACAGGCAGAAAAGAAAGCGGTGCACCTCAAGATGGAATGTGAAGCCTTTTCCATGAAAATGGATCCGGCCTTGATGGAAAGCCTTCTGATAAACCTGATCGACAATGCCCTAAAGGCTACGGATGCCGGTGGGAGCATTTGGGTAAAGGCTTATGAGAAAGCTGGAAAAAAGATCTTTGAGGTGTCGGATACCGGAATGGGGATCCCGGAGGAAGAACTGGGAAAGATCACAGATGCATTCTATATGGTGGACAAATCACGAAGCCGAAAAGAAGGCGGATCCGGACTTGGGCTGGCACTCTGTGTGAAGGTGGCTGAAATCCATGGCGGATGCTTGAAAATCGAAAGCAGACAGAGAGAGGGGACCACGGTAAGAGCCATCTTCTGATTTACAATTTGTTTACATCTTGATGAATACATCGGCAAAGCAATATGGTACTCTTTTCTCATAAGAAGAGGGTACCTTTTTTAATACCGAAAGGAAAGGATGGAAAAAGGATGAAGAAAATAAAAATGTTTATGGGAGCCGTTCTGTGTATGAATCTTTTGACATTATCCGGATGTGACCGTATTGTCCAGTCTGCTGTTGTGGAAGAAAAGGATCAGACAGAACAGAAAAAAGAAGAGAAAAAGGAGACAGTTCAGAAAACCGTTGCCGAACAGGTACAGGCACCGGAAACATACCAGACAACGATCCAAGCAGATCTAAGATCAGCGGACCGGGAGGATAAAGAAACCCCGATGAATTTTACCCTGACAGCGGATGCACCGGTAAAAGTCCCGGATGTAGATGCAATCTGTTTAAAAAAAGTAAAAAGGGTGGCGATTCCTGAAGAAGAACAGAATAAAATAAAAGACACATTCGGAAAAGGACAGCCCATGCAGGAAGAGAAGAATGAGAACGAACAGGCGGGGACATATACAGTAGATGGACTGACCTATCGGTATTCTTATACACAGAGTGAGCAGGTATCGGATGTGGAGGAACTCGGATTTGGGATAGCGAAGTTTATCTTTGACGATTGTGGAGACATGACCCTGGAATCGAGTGAGAAAAAAGAAAGGGAAGAACGCTTTCAAAATTATATAAAGGCAGGAAGCGGGAAAGTATCTGAAAAGGAAGCAAAGGAGAAGGTTTCAGGTCTTGTGTCCGGAAACTGGGAGATATTTGAAAGTTCCTCAAAAGCACTTACTGAAGGAAGCACTACCTTGGAAAAAGATGATTTCATTTTTGAACGGATGATAGACGGGGTTCCGGTTAATTATGTGAGGGAAACCTCTCTGCCTGTTAATGAGCAGGCTCTTGAATGGGAAAACGAAGATGGAACACTTCATGAAGGACAGTCTGAAGGATGGGAAAATGAAGTACTGACGATGGACTTTTGCAGTGGGACACTTCAGAGTTTTCTGCACCGAAATCCCATAGAAGCATCGAATGCTTCCGATGAGAGGCTGTTCTTACTTCCTTTTGATGAGGTCAAGGATATTTTTGAAAAAACGATCACTTTGCAGGTCATGACAGAAGACAGGAATCGGATGATATCTGTCGATGGAGGAAGCCACTACCGTTATCCGTCCATTGATGCACAGAGTGCGGAGATAACCATAACAAAGGTACAGCTGGGTTATATGTGCATGCCAGACAGTGAAGGCAGCGATACCGAAGCAGTCCTGATCCCGGTGTGGGATTTTTATGGAACCTGGACATCCAAAGAGCCAGAGTATGAGTACGGAAATGGGGAGGATGGACCGGTCATAGGAGACGTGACGATGGATGATGCAGGTGTTCCACTCCTTACGATCGATGCACGGGATGGAAGCGTAATACAAAGGATTCAGGCTGGATGGGCGGCTTCTATGGACTCCAAGGATATAAAATAGAGTGTGAATTTCAATTTCTAATAAATGATGACAGAAAGACCTGGATTTTCAGGTCTTTCTGCTTTACAGGAAAAAGAAAAATACGTTATACTTTTCCTATAGAAAAAGGTTGGAGGAATATGTATGGCAGAAAAAATGGCAGAACGGATCGCAGAGATTTTAAAAGAACCTAATTTTCAAACGGCAGAGAAAGCACTGACAGATTTCTGCGGACCGATGGATGGGGAATACAGGAATCTTCTGGTGGATATTATTGTGGAACGATGGATTGATACGCCTAAAGACGTACCGTTTTCCTATGCCCGCAGCATTTGGAATCGGAAAGATATAAATAGAGAAGAGTATCAGGCATTGCTGGAGGAAATCCGAAGCTATCCCATCGCACCGATCAACAAGGCAAAGATATCGGATTTTTTATGGGTTGTGGAAAATGATTTTTCAAATGCTAAAATAGCAGAAACGGCTTATTGCGAACACTTGAAGAACACCGGTGCATTTGCAGATCATATCATGGCTATAAACCGGATCTTGTTTATCTCTAAAAAAATCCGAAGCAAGGAAATCAATGAAGAGGTGCGAAAGAATCTGCTGATAAAAGTATTAGAAGAGTATGATAACAGCAGCCACGCAAAAATTGGATATTTGATAAAAACTGCCATGGAGGAAAAAGTGGATACAGGATATCTGATCCCTTATGTGGAAAATATCTTGAAAACTTACGATGATAATAGCTGTGATGCACCGCTCATTGGTAAGTTTTGTGATCTGTTGGAAGAACTCTATTGCAGAAAAAATAACTGGCAGAAGAAAAAGTGTATTACTGAACCTAAACTGATTGCGATACGAAGACGTAAGATTCAGGCTATCCGGATGGAGGCTGAATATGCCGGGGCCTCTTCCAAAGGAAATTTAATGAGAAAGATTCACTATTTGAAAGAGGTTATTCAGTTGTTAAAGACCATACAGGGTACGGAAGAAGAAAGAAAGGCACTGTTGCAGGAAATAGCACAGATAGAAGAAGCTTCCCTTTCGGAGATGATGGTATGGAGTGATAAACAGGATGCCAGCGGCATTGTAAAAGAACTGTTCCGCCAACTGGAAGATCTTGATAAAGAAGAGGCATTATGTTATTTTGCTTCATTTCTTCCGATTCCGGAAAGAGAAAGGGTAAAGAATCAGGTATTAAATAGGACTGGGATTCTGCACACGATATTTCCCGCGGCAATCCTTGGAAAAGGAGGAAAATTAATTGCTAAAAGCGGGCCTGTGAAAAAGCCCGATGGAACAATCGATGAAGGTGCGCTTAAGGATAATATGGAGCGGACAGCAGCCATGGAGATGGATTATTTTGCACAGATCCTGGTGAGCAATACGTTTGAATATATTCGTTCCAGATTTGTGATCGAAGAGAGTGATGTAAAAAAGATTGTAGATGTAAGTTGTGCGATTCCGGAGGGGAGAAAAGAATCGTATACCAAGGGTCTTATGTTTGGCTTTTCAGGAGATTTTTTGACGGCGCTAAGTATCCTGATTCCACAGATAGAAAATGCAGTAAGATATCTGGCAGTGGAATGTGGAGAACCTGTTTACAACATGAATGAAGAAGGGATTGAAGAAATAAAATCAATGCACGCTGTCTTAGAATTGGAAGGAGTAAAAGAAAGTCTGGATGAAGACCTTATATTTGCTTTAAATACGATTTTCTGTTCAAAATTTGGATTTAACATGCGCAACAATGTGGCACATGGAATGCTGGATGATCAGGCATTCCAGAGCTTTAAAGCTTTGTATATCTGGTGGTTTGCACTGAAATTTTGCTATCTATTCTGCGGAAAATTACAGGAGGAGAATAGAAGTAAAATAAATAAAAAGCTGAAACAGCTGATGGAGAAGAAAGATAATATGGATGAGAATTAATATAAAATGGTTGGACGGATGGTATGGTTTCCTTAAAAAGTGTTCGGAAGTATCTGGCAAGCATAGCGTTTGGATATCAAAACGCACTTTGGGGACGGCCTCAACCCCCGGAATGTGTAGCACTGAGAGTAAATCTATAAATATAATATGAATTATAAAAACACTCCAACTTATTAGTAGTCAGAGTGTTTTTCATAAGCATATATTTTTTTCTATAAAAAATAGAGAGAAAGTATTTTGGTAGTTACGGATTTAAGAAAAACCAAAATTCATGTCCCTGGCATACAATATAGCGCTCCAGCCATTCATTAAAAGGAAGGTTAAAACGATCGGTGTCAGGAGCTGGATAACATAAATAATCGTCTCTACCTTCTAATACAGCTTGTAAATCCATGGTTATATCACCTATATCTTGCAGAAAAAGAATGGGAAGATGATATGTGAATTCTGGATCAGATAAAATGGGTGTATTATTCCAAACCTCTTTTTGATTAAGAGCTTCTTTTAAAGAGTAGATGGTACAGCTGACTAGAGAACTACCCTCTTCTCCACAAAAAAGCTCCATTCCATTTGAACAAGATAAAAAGGCTTTATACGAAGCGGGAAGTTTCATGTTAGGGAAATATTCTTCAAATAACTGAAATTCTTCAGAGGATACAGGTGAGTAAAATTTACGAGTATCTCTATTTTGAAGTTTTCAGTATAAAATTAAAAAAATTATTTTACCATTATCGTTATTTGATGAGCAGATGTCCTTTGCTAATTTGACAATACTCTTATCGGATTTAACAAACTACGAACTATCACAAGGACTTGATATTCTTACAGCTAATTCATTAATAGATAGATTGGAAATTAATAAAAACATATTTTATAAAGTGCCAGATTTGTTGCGAAATAGTATAAGAAAATCAATTCCTGATTATATTGCTTTGCATAGATATGAAATATTTGTTAGAGAATTAGAAAATATAGCGCCATTTAATTATGTGTTGAAATATAAACTGTACAAAAAAATAGAAAATTATGACAATTCTTATGCAAATTCAATTCTAGCATATTGTTCTATAGCAAGAGGAGATATATATGGAACAAATGAGGAACTTTTAGAATTAAGTGATTTTCTAGGAAACTCTCCGTATGCTGACTTTTTTATGGCTTTAGAGAATTCGTATAAATTATATAATCATAATGAATATAGAGAATGTTACAACAATATTAATGCTTTTTTGAATGAAAAAGGCATTTGGAAAGATAAAATTTTTATACTTTCGATTTATATACCAGAATTTGTTCTCGAATTGATTTTTCTTAGAGAAATGTGTGCTGGACGAATAATTGATTATGATACAGGAATTATTAAAGAAGAACTTTTATTAGTAGATTCCGCAATCAACAATTGTGCCAAAGTAATAGGAAATAACGAATTATTACTACGATTACAAGAAAAATCGTTATTATTGGAGACCTATATTAGTGATCAGTCAAATCAAAAACAGCGAATTCTTTTTAACAAATATTTTGAAATATGTGATTTATATAGAGCACATATAAGAAAAAGTAATACGTTTACTATGAAACAATGGGAAATACGATATGCGTCTTTTTTGCTTAAAATAAACATTATTTCAAATGTTCCAGACAAAATTCGTATTTTAGAAGAGGGCTATCATATACTTAGGCGAAATAAGGATAGATATTATAAGAAATATTTAAGAGCTGCATGTAATTATGCATGTGATTTAATGTGGCGAAATAAATATAAACAGAGTTACCAAATTTTGCACGAAGCTGTAGAATTCATACAAAGCAATAATTTAGAACGCTACTGGGGAATCCTTTTGCAGATGCATATATTTGCAGATTTGTATATGAATAGTCCAGTTAACGCTCAATCTTTGCTTGATAAATATGACAAACTAGTATGGAATCAAGATTATATACGAAGCAGAATGCATGAGCCGTTTATATGTGCTTCAAATTATTCAATATTACTGGCCGCGGCTGGTCATACACGTAAAGCATGTGTATTATTGCGTAAATCATTGCAACAATGTCGGGTACAAAGTCAAAGTGTATACTGTAGATATTTACTTCAAACAAATTTAGCGGCCATTGAATATTTGTGCGGAGATAGCCAAAAAGCTTATTTGCTAGAACAATCATGCAAACAATTAGTAGAGCAAAAATTGGTGCCGATTTTTTCTTATCCATTTTTACAAAAACGATGTAATCTTATGATGGAAATTTATCAAAAAGCAAAACCTATAGAAAATGTTATAATGCCGCTTTCTGTTCGACAAACATTATCTACAGGTTATTGCTCTGATAATTATGTCCGATTGCTATTATTTTCTGATATAAATTATTGGACCGATTAATGTTGAAACAATGTTGAACCGATAATGGCTTTAAATAGACTATTCTGGTTATCAAATAGATACTTAAATGATTGCATACAGGTACCTGTATTAGCAAGAACAGGAAGTGCTGCTATATCAAACACATAGTATTCTTCTGCATTTTTGATGCGATAATCTACTCTGGTCAAACCATTCGTCCCCAAAAAAGACATAATTTGTTCAGCATGATGGAGTAATTTAGGAATAACATCATTATAAGGAAAACTACTATCTGGCAAAACTTTAAATCCATATTTAAAATCATCAACTGCTGCATATGTAAGAATATCGCCTTCAAATGTAACCCATACAGGTGGTAGCGAAATATACTTATTACCTTTATTTATTACTGGTACAGAAACTTCATAACCATCAATGTATTCTTGAATAATGATATTTTGATTGTAAAGATTCCTCATACGAAATACTTCATCCCTAATCTGAATATCATTATTTTTAATTTTCTTTACTCCAACAGCTGCACATTCTAGCGCAGGCTTTAAAATAACATATTCAGACTGAATAGTGCTATGTAAGGATTTTTGCCCATAATATACATTTGTTTCAGGTATATGTCCCAATGGTTTAAGTAAAAAAAAGTGATGTGCTTTGTTCATCAATAAACTTAGTCTGTATGAATCACAGGTAAGAATCCGCAAATTATACTCTTTACATAACCAAGGTACAAAAGAGCGCCTTTCAACGTCAACACCAATTTGCGATGTGCTGTAAACGAGATATTCAGTATTAGGACTTTTAAATTTATTATTTGTTACATCCTTTTTAAAAGAGTCATAATCACTATACCCTGTATACCTTACTGAGGAACATAAAAATCCGGCTTCTACATCTTCAATTTCAATTGGGAAAATCATACCAGAAGGAGCCTCAATTTTATAAGGATTATCAAATACTGTAATAATATGATTTTTGTCTTTGGTCAATTCGGCTAATGTTATTAATTCATTTATTTCATTAGCACATTTATCATAAATACTCTTTGTCAAGATAGTATCCTCCTTAAAGAAAATTCTGTATACCATTGCATTTTGCAAGAGCCAATGATGACTGGTTTTACAGAACAAAATAGTCATTGAAAACACATTTGGAAGTGTTAAAGGATTCGATTAATACATTACATTTATAGCGGCCAAAAGTAGATAATATAGTATTATCCATTATTGATCAGGATAATGGAATTACAGTCTGGTGGAGAAATTGTTTTTTTGTCATGGTAATGCAAGAGAAAATGATAATTGAGTCTCTGGTTACTTCTATTATTTGGGTCAAAGTATGCTGTTTGAGTTAGCATGATATTATGAATAAGCAGAGGAGAGAGTGATTATGGAAAATCGTATCAGACAGCTTCGTGAAGGGGGGGGTAACACAGGAAATCTTGGCGATAAAATTAGAAATAACACAGCAGCAGCTTAGTAAATATGAAAGGAACATTGCATCTATCAAAGTGGAATCTCTTAAAAAGATGGCGGCTTATTTTAATGTGACAACAGATTATCTGCTTGGAACATCAGATGTCAAAAGAGATGTATCAGGTGCAGTAGAAATGGGTAAAACGTTGGAGGAATATTACGATCTGGTTGAATTATATAGAGGATTGGAGCGATGCGACCAGGAAATAGTTCTGGAGATCATTGCTATTATTAAGAACGCAAACGACCGGAAAGAGTGAGAAGAGTTTTGGTATTGTTCAAATGATGTGTGGAGGACAAATAGAAATGTTATAAATTGTAAAGGAGAATCAGGGATATTTTCCATACTTTATTGACAAGACGGATTTGTTTGTATGATAATTTATGAAAAGGGAATATGGTAAAGGGGCAACTTCGGAAGTAATTACTTGATGATGAACCTGTCATAAGTAGAGAATGGGGAGGAATACATATGGGTCTGGCATCAATCATTATATCAGTAGCGACAAAAGAGATTGCCGGATTTACGGTAATGGGATATCTGACGGAGAAAGCTGCGGATATCGGTACCGGAAAAATCTGGACAGAATTGAAAAAGAGAATGGGCGATACGCCTGATTCGTTTGAATGCAGGTTATATGGAGCAATCGAGAAAAGTGTTGGGGAATATCTTTACAAGGGGATTGAGGAAGATGTATCCGCTACTATTTGTGAATGTATTTTTGACGTGTGGTGCCGGAAAGGATATTTAACACCTGAGCGGATTGCAAACATACTGCGTTGCTATTCTGCATACTCAAGGCAGAATGATATCCTAGTGTGGTATCGCATTTTTCAGGAGCAAATCATAAAAGATGATGTCTTGTGTTCTATGTTTATGATAAATAACATACAGCTAAGTGGCGAACTGCAAAGGGGGCAGGATAAAAAAATAGACCAGTTATTGGCATTGCTGCAGGATGCTATGAAAGAGAATAAAGAAACGCAGCAGGAAAAACCGAAATATGTATCTGATCCGCCTACAGATATTGATTCATTTTATGTGGACAGAACTATACTTGAAAACGAATTATGGACTACCATTGTTTTATCCGGAAAATCGGTGCTTCTATATGGGGTGGGCGGGATAGGTAAAACGGAAACAGCAAAATCTGTTCTGAAAAAAATCTATTCCCTGCCCTGTGATGTTACAGGCATTTATCAGATCGCGTGGGTTACTTAGTTGAAAGATTCTCTGATCGAGGCGTTTCATGATACAAAGGGGTATACAGACGGGGACGAGGCATGGAACCATATATATAACATGATACAAACCCAGCGCGAGAAACTTCTGATTGTAATTGATAATGTAGAAACGATAGAACAGGATCTGGATATTGAAAGATTGGGAGACCTGCCCTGCAGGATCCTGGTAACGAGCAGAACCGAAAAGATAGGAGGGCTTTATAGATGTTCCGTAGACCATTTGCTGGAGGAAGACTGCCGGGATATTTTTTATCATTATTATGTGGGAGATCACGATAATCATTACTTAGATAAAATCCTGGGATTAATAGAATATCATACGGTAATGCTGGAGCTTCTGGCAAAGACAGCTAATATGGAAGAAAAAACTTTGCAGGAGTTTTATGCGTTGCTTGTTCAAAAAGGATTTCGAATAAGTAATGAAAATGTTGATTCGCATCATCCATCATTGAAATCGGAAAAGAGGATAACAGAACAATTAAAAATCTTATTTACGATTTCAAAGTGTTGTATCCAAGATAAGGATTTGCTGTGCCAGCTTTCCGTGATACCGGCAATCCCATTCCAATATAGAGCTGTGAGAAATTGGATTGAGATTCAACATAAGTCACTGTTGGAATATCTGGTAAAGACTGGTTGGCTTAAAAGCGACGGAAAGCTTGTTTCAACATATATCATGCATTCTGTTATCGCTTCTGCTATACGGTTTCAGAATGAGGAGCATTTATATGAAAAATGCAGATATGTGATCCATTCCATTACAAAAGAAATGGATTGTGGAGAGCAGGAACATGGTGCAGAAAAGTCCTATCTGATTCCGTTTTCCTGGTCCATTTCCGATGTGTTATGGAATCATTTGTGCGATGAACAGGATGCAGAGTTTCTGACAAATCTTGCATATATTTATTATGATATAGGAAACTATGATAATGCGTATCAGTTTTTTCAAAGGGCATTAGAAATAGATGGACGGGTATCCGGGTCGGATTCTATTACCGTTTCTCCAGATTACTATAATCTTGCGGATGTAAGTTATAATATGTATCAATTTTCCAAATCTCTTTCATATTTGCGGAAAGCTCTGGCAATCCGTAAAAAAAATTATTCGTCTGACGATATTGAAGTTGTTGTGCTTATAAAGCTATTGGCAGGAATATATGTAAAACTGAACCGGCCGGACCGCGCTGAAGCACTATATTCCTGGGCGGCAGACAAGTTTGAACGGAATCCGGAAACCGATATCCTGCAGTTGAGCACACATTACTCCGATATGGCTTCTTTTTTTAGGGAGCGCGGATATCCGGGAGATTACGACAAGGCAAAAATCTATTATCAGAAAGCAGAACAGGGGATGAAGCAGGTCTATGGAGACAAGCCTCATCCGGAAATGGCTGCCTTTTATGATGAGTATGCGCTGCTTTATGATAATATGGGAAAATATTCAGAAGCGCTTTCCTTATTTCAAAATGCATTGGAAATAAAACATATAAATAAATCTTTTCCGGGAGTAAAAGCATTAA
>ERZ824473.4141-NODE-4141-length-13221-cov-3.813307_pt1 | contig 13221 bp, 15 predicted proteins | sample MGYA00519874_ERZ824473 | MGnify/ENA primary metagenome ERZ824473 (study PRJEB31778, sample SAMEA3449151) | human gut metagenome | biome: human gut; feature: human-associated habitat; material: faeces | place: United Kingdom | collected 2010/2012 ... | reverse complement strand
GTCCTGCTGCATATCCGTTCATCCTCCTGCCACATTTGCAGCGAATATACAACATGCCGCGCATTACTGCGCGGCATGCTTATGCGTTTTCCTTTGGCGTTGCCAAACGCGGCATGCCTGCTTAGAGAATCTCGACAAAAACGGGCTTCTCGCTGCGCGCGGTTGCCGCCTTGACCACGGAACGGATGGATTTGGCGATACGGCCCTGTTTGCCGATCACCTTGCCCATGTCGTCCGGGCCGACGCTCAGCTCGATGATGGTGGATTCCGGATTGTCCACGGTTTTCACCTGAACCTGTTCCGGGTGATCGACCAGCGTCGAAGCGATATAGCGAACCAGTTCTTCCATTGTCAGGCCTGCCTTTCCGGGCTGCGCCCGATTACGTCGCTGTTAGGCGATGGCGCCGGTCTTCTTGAGCAGCGCGCGGACGGTATCGGTCGGCTGAGCGCCGTTCTTGATCCACTGCTGAGCCTTCTCAGCGTCGATCTTCAGCTCAACGGGGTTGGAAACCGGGTTGTAGTAGCCCAGCTCGTCGATGAAGCGGCCATCGCGGGACGCACGCTCGTCGGCGACGACAACGCGGTAAAACGGCTTCTTCTTCATGCCCATTCTCTTCAGACGAATCTTAACCATGGTGGTGTTCCTCCTTAAATCTCATAAAAGGTTGAATGATTTATAACCTCAATCAAATGATTGTCGGCTTCCTGATTTTTCAGCGCATCGGCGGGAAGCGGAAGCGTCCCTTTTTGCCGCGCGCCTGGTTCATGACCATCTTCATCTGCTTCTTCATGTCCTCGAATTGGCGGATGAGTTGGTTGACGTCCTGCACCGTCGTTCCGCTGCCCGCCGCAATGCGGCGGCGGCGGCTGGCGTTAAGGATTTCGGGATATTTGCGCTCCTTGAGCGTCATGGAGCGGATAATGGCCTCCGGCTTCTTCATCGCGTCGTCCGGAATGTCGATATCGCCGATGGCGCTCATGCCCGGCAGCATTTTCAGAATGCCGGAAAGCGGCCCCATTTTCTTGATCTGCTGCATCTGGCTGAGAAAATCGTCGAGCGTAAAGTCGGCGTTCTTCATCCGCTTGGCCAGATCGCCCGCCTGTTCCGGATCGATATCGATGTTTTCCTGCGCCTTCTCGATGAGCGTCATCACGTCGCCCATGCCCAGAATGCGGGAAGCCATGCGCTCCGGGTGGAATGCTTCCAGATCGGTGAGCTTTTCGCCCGTGCCCGCGAACTTGATCGGCTTGCCCGTCACCGCGCGCACGGAGAGCGCCGCGCCGCCGCGGGTATCGCCGTCCAGCTTGGTCAGCATTACGCCGTCGATCCCCAATGCCTCATTAAACGCAGAGGCCACATTCACCGCATCCTGACCGGTCATGGCATCCACCACCAGCAGGATCTCTGTGGGCTTCACCGCCGCCTTGATGGCCTTCAGCTCGTCCATCAGGGCCTCATCGATGTGCAGCCGTCCTGCGGTATCCAGAAAGACCATGTCGTTGCCGTGGTCCCTGGCGTACTTGACGGCCTCCTCGGCAATGTGTACCGGGTCCGCCTGACCCATTTCAAACACCGGGATATCCAACTGTTTGCCCACTACCTGCAGCTGGTTGATGGCGGCGGGACGGTACACATCGCAGGCCACCAGCAACGGCCGCTTGCCGAACTGACGGCGCATCAGGCCCGCCAGCTTGGCGCCGTTGGTGGTTTTACCGGCGCCCTGCAAGCCCACCATCATCACAATGGTGGGTCCCTTGGAGGCAAAGGTCAACCGAGCATTGGAGCCGCCCATCAGGGCCGTCAGCTCCTCATTGACGATCTTGACGATCTGCTGACCGGGGGTCAGGCTGTCCAGCACATCTGCACCGACACAGCGCTCTGTGACCTGCGCCACAAAATCCTTGACCACCTTATAGCTGACGTCCGCCTCCAGCAGCGCCAGCCGCACCTCACGCATCCCCTCTCGGACGTCCGCCTCGGTGAGGCGGCCCTTGCCACGGAGCTTTTTGAATGCGGCGTTGAGTTTTTCGGAAAGTCCTTCAAATGCCATAGCTTACTCCCTCAGAGCGGCGGCATATTCGCAGATCTGCGCCGTCAGCCGTTCCAGCTCCGGATTCTCATACTGCCGGTAGTTGATGGTTCTGATCTCCTTGGCGGCGTCCTCAATGCCCTGCACCTTCTTCTGCATCTGCATGAAGCGCCGGATGAGGCCCGTCTTATCCTCCAGCTCTGTCATGGCGGCCTCCGCCCGGACAATGACGTCCCGGACGCCCTGCCGGGAGATGCCGTAGTTCTCAGCGATCTCCGCCAGTGACAGATCCTCATTGTAGTAAAGATCAAAGAACTCCTTCTGCCGGTCCGTGAGGATCTCCCCATAAAAATCGAACAGCATCGTCATGCGATAGGTCTGGTTTTTCACGAAGATCCCTCCTATGTAAAGTCGATTTGCTTTACAAGCATGACTATCATACCCCATTCCGTCCCGGTTGTCAAGGTGAATTTTGCGGCAAATGAAAGTTTTTCATGGCTGCGGGCATCATTTTTCATGGAATAATTCCTCATTTCGCTTGCACAATCCCGGTGATTTGGCTATAATAGGCTGTATGCTAATGTGAAGGAATGAATCCATGAGTACTGTTATCGCCTCTGTGGATCACCGCAGCCCTGCCCAGCGGGCGGGGATCCGGCCCGGCGAGAAGCTGCTGACCATCAACGGCCACGAGATCGTGGACGTGCTGGACTACCGCTTCTACGGCTATGATGCCAAGTGCCGGCTGGAGCTGCTGGAGCCCAACGGTTCCGTGCGGAATGTACAGATCAAAAAAGAAGAGGGCCTGGATCTTGGGCTGAATTTCGACACCTATCTGATGGACGAAATGCGCTGCTGCGCCAACCACTGTGTGTTCTGCTTTGTGGACCAGATGCCCCCCGGAATGCGCCAGACCCTCTATTTTAAGGACGACGATGCCCGACTGAGCTTTCTGCAGGGCAACTATATCACCCTCACCAATCTGACGGAACGGGAGGCCCAGCGCATCATCGACCTGCGCATCAGCCCCATCAACGTCTCCGTCCACACCACGGACCCCCAGCTCCACTGCACCATGCTGGGCAACAAGAACGCCGTGCGCTCTCTGGAGTATATGCGCCGGTTCTGTGAGGCCGGCATCGTCATGAACGGGCAGATCGTCATCTGCCCCGGCTGGAACGACGGCGACCAGCTGCGCCGCACCCTGCGGGATCTGACGGAGATGGAGTTCTCCAGCTGCTCGCTGGTGCCGGTGGGCATCACCAAGTACCGCAAGGGCCTTGCCAAGCTGCGCCCCGTGGACGCCGCCACCGCCGCCGAGATCATCGACATCGCAGACGAATTCGGCCGGGAGAATCTGGAGCGCTTCGGCACCCGGCGCTTTTTCTGCGCCGACGAGCTGTTCCTGCGGGCGGGCCGCCCCCTGCCGGAGGAGGACTACTACGAGGGCTACCGCCAGCTGGAAAACGGCGTGGGGATGCTGCGCTCGCTGGGGGACGATTTTCTGGCAGCGCTGGATACGGTGGATGTACCGGAGGAATTTTCCTCCTTCACCATCGCCACCGGCACAGCGGCGGCCCCCTTCCTGACGGGACTGGTGCAGCAGGCACAGGCCCGCTTTCCCGACCTCCGGGGCGAGGTGGTGGCCATCGACAACGACTTCTTCGGCCACACCATCGACGTGGCGGGCCTGCTGACGGGACAGGACATCTCCGCCCAGCTGCAAAAGCGGCCGCTGGGAGACCGGGTGCTGATCCCGCTGCATATGCTGCGGCACGGTGAAACGGTATTTCTGGATGATTATACAGTAGAGCGTCTGTCTCAGGAGCTGGACCGCCCCGTACAGGTGGTGGGTCTGGACGGCTTCGATCTGGCCGACGCCCTCTTTGCCCCGGCGGAAAGCCGGCAGGACAACGGAAGGAGCTGATACCCATGTCCAAACCATTGATTGCTATCGTCGGACGGCCCAACGTGGGCAAGTCCATGCTGTTCAACAAGATCATCGGCCGGCGCCTCTCCATCGTGGAGGACACTCCCGGTGTCACCCGTGACCGTATTTACGGGGAATCCGATTGGAACGGCCGCAAGTTCCGCCTGGTGGATACCGGCGGTATCGAACCCAATACCGACAACCAGATCCTTGCCTTCATGCGGGAGCAGGCTCAGATCGCCATCGACAACGCCAACGTCATCATCTTCGTCACCGATATCAAGACCGGCATGACCGCCGCCGACCAGGAGGTGGCCGGGATGCTCCAGCGCTCCAAGAAGCCCATTGTGCTGGCGGTGAACAAGATGGACTCCACCGGCGCCGTGGACCCGGACTTCTATGAGTTCTACAATCTGGGTCTGGGCGACCCCATCGCCGTGTCCGCCGTCCACGGCCACGGCACCGGCGACCTGCTGGATGCCTGCCTGCAATACTTCCCCCCGGAGGACGAGGAGGAAGAGGACAGCGATGTCATTCAGGTGGCCATCATCGGCAAGCCCAATGTGGGCAAGTCCTCCCTCACCAACCGCATTCTGGGCCAGCAGCGGGTCATCGTCAGCAACGTGGCCGGCACCACACGGGATGCCATCGACAGCTATTTTGAAAACGAGACCGGCAAGTATAACTTCATTGACACCGCCGGTATGAGGAAAAAGTCCAAGGTGGACGACAACATCGAAAAATACAGTGTCCTGCGGGCCACCATGGCCATCGAGCGCAGCGATGTGTGCCTCATCATGATCGATGCGCAGGACGGTGTCACGGAGCAGGATACCAAGGTGGCGGGTCTGGCCCACGAGGCCGGCAAGGCCTGTATCATCGTGGTGAACAAGTGGGATCTGGTGGAAAAGGACGACAAGACCATGGACCGGATGCGGGAGGATATCCGCCGGGACCTGAGCTATATGACCTACGCCCCCATCGTGTTCATCTCCGCCCTGACCGGCCAGCGTGTCACCCGGCTCTTCGAGCTCATCAACTACGTCCGGGAGCAGTCCTCCATGCGGATCACCACCGGGATGCTCAACTCCGTTCTGGCGGACGCACAGACCCGTGTCCAGCCCCCCACGGATAAGGGCCGCCGCCTGAAGATCTATTATATGACGCAGGTGGGCATCCGCCCGCCCCACTTTGTGGTGTTCTGCAACGATAAAAAGCTCTTCCACTTCTCCTATCGCCGGTATCTGGAAAACCAGATCCGCAGCGTGTTCGGGCTGGAGGGTACACCCATCATCATGAGCATCCGTCAGAAGGGAGAAGAAGATGCATAACGTGACTGTGGCCTTCGCCGTACTGCTGGTGATGCTGCTGTCCTACTTCTTCGGCTGCTTCAACGGCTCTTTCATGGTATCCCACTTCATCATCCGGGACGACGTCCGCAAGCACGGCAGCGGCAACGCCGGTCTTACCAACTTCTACCGCACCTACGGCGCCAAATACGCCCTGCTGGTCATCGCCTGCGACATGGGCAAGACCGTGGCGGCGTGCCTGCTGGGCAGCTTCTTCTTCCGCTGTCTGGGCTGGGACGGCACCTTGGGGACGCTTCTGGCGGGCCTCGGCTGTGAGCTGGGCCACATCTTCCCGGTGTTCTACGGTCTCCGAGGCGGCAAGGGCATCCTCTCCGGCGGCACGCTGGTGCTGCTGCTGAACTGGCGGGTGGCCGCCGTGGCATGGGCGCTGTTCCTGCTGCTGTGGCTCACCACCCGATACGTCTCACTGGCCTCCATCACCGCCACCTGCAGCGCCCCCATTACCGTGTACTTCGTCTATGGCCACAACTGGCTCTACACAGGACTGTGTCTGGCGGTGGCGGCTCTGGTGGTCTGGTGCCATCGGGAAAATATCCAGCGCCTTCTCCACGGAACGGAGAAAAAATTCAAGTGGCACGTCAACCCCACGGAGGGCAAGGAGCCGCCTCAATAAGAGAGAGAAAATAAACAGAAAGGAACCAAGCACATGAAACACAACCAAATGCGTCAGGTGGTATTCCCCATTCTGGCGGCCTTTATCTGGGGTACTTCCTTCGTGTCGCAGGATATCTGCGCCGACTCCATGGGGGCCTTCACCTTCAACGGCACCCGTTACTTCATCGCCGTACTGTCTCTGCTGGTGGTGATCGCCGTCATGAACACCACTCGGAAGGACCGGCCCCAGCCCACGGCGGAGGAAAAGAAGGCCTCCCGCAAGCAGCTGTGGCTGGGCGGCCTCTGCTGCGGCACCGCTCTGGCTATCGCCTCCAACTTCCAGCAGGCGGGTCTGGTGGCCGGCACCGACGCCGGCAAGGCGGGCTTCATCACGGCGCTGTATGTGGTGCTGGTTCCCCTGTTCGGCCTGTTCTTCCGCCGGAAGGTCAGCGGCCCGGTGTGGATCGCCGTGGTGCTGAGCGTGGTATCCCTGTACCTGCTGTGTATCAAGGGCGGCTTCTCTCTGGCCCCCGGCGACCTGCTGGTGCTGGTGTGTGCTGTGTGCTTTGCCGTACACATTCTCCTCATTGACCACTTCACCGCCCGCTGCGACGGCGTGAAGCTCTCCTGCCTGCAGTTCCTGTTCGCCGCTATCTGGTCCACCATTCTGGCCCTGATCTTCGACACCATTGACTTCCACGTCCTTTGGGAGTGCATCCTGCCCCTGCTGTACGTGGGCGTGTTCTCCTGCGGCGTGGGCTACACCCTGCAAATTCTGGCCCAGAAGGATTCCAACCCCACGGTGGTCACCATCCTGCTGAGTCTGGAGAGCGTGTTCGCCGTCATCGCCGGTGCCATCATCCTGCACCAGCAGATGTCCCTGCGGGAGTATATCGGCTGTGCTCTGATGTTCATTGCCGTGGTGCTGGCGCAGGTCCAGTTCCCCGCCAAAAAGGCCAAGCAGCTCCAGTAAGCCCTTTACAAATCAACAAAAGACGCCCTCCGGCATGGCCGGAGGGCGTTTCTCTATTCACTTCTTCCCTTTCAGGGCTTCATGCGGCGCAGCAGCTCCACCAGCATCTTCCAGACCCGCTGCACGGAGGAGATGGACATTTTCTCCCGGAAGGTGTGGATCTCCTTCAGATCCGGTCCGAAGGACACGCAATCCAGACCCGGCAGCTTGGCGGAGAACAGCCCACACTCCAGACCGGCATGGATGGCCTCCACCTTGGGTTCATAGCCGTACTGATCGGTGAACACCTCCACCATCAGATCCCGCAGCGGAGAATCCGGCAGATAGGCCCAGCCGGGGTACTCCCCACGGGTGGAGGTCTCCCCGCCCAGCTCCGCCGTCAGGCAGGCGATGCGCTGGAGCAGCATCTGCTTCTGGCTCTCCACGCTGCTGCGAACGCTGCTGGACAGATGCACCGCCGTCTCGCCGGTGGTGAGGATGCCCATGTTCAGGGAGGTCTGCACCAGACCGGGGATGTCGGCGCTCATGACCTGTACGCCATTGGGGTGGCACACCAGCAGGCACACCGCCCGGCGGGTGGACACTGCGTCCATAGGCAGCATGGCCGTCTCGGCAGGCTCCACCGTTACCTCTACGTCGGGATCCGTCACCCGGTACTCCTCCCGCAGGGACTGCGTCATGCGGCGGCAGACCTCGGCGGTGACCTCGGCGTTGGCGGAAATCAGCGCCTGTGCGCCGGTGGGAATGGCGTTGTCCTTCAGACCGCCGCAGACCTCCACCAGCCGCAGCTCCGTCTCCTCCGCCACAGAGGCCAGCACACGGCCCATCAGCTGAACGCCGTTGCCCCGGCCCTTGTCGATCTCCGTGCCGGAGTGGCCGCCTACCAGCCCCTGAACGGTAATGCGCTGCACAGGAGCCGCAAAGGCCTCCCGCCGCACCGGCAGCACGCAGTCCATCCGAGCGCCTCCGGCGCAGCTGACGGTGAACACGCCCTCGTCCTCAGAGTCAATGTTCAGCATCCGGCGTCCCTTCAGGCCGGACACGTCAATGCCCATGGCCCCGTCCATGCCCGTCTCCTCGTCCACGGTGATGACCGCCTCAATGGGAGGATGGGGCAGGCTCTCGTCGTCCAGCACCGCCAGCGCCATGGCCACGGCGATGCCGTCGTCGCCACCCAGCGTGGTCCCCTTGGCATAGACAAAATCCCCGTCGATGGCCAGATCCAGCCCCTCACGGGTCATGTCCTTGCCGCAGTCCGGCGCCTTCTCGCACACCATGTCCATGTGACCCTGCAAAATCACCGGCTCCGCCCCCTCGTACCCGGCGGAGGCGTCCTTAAAGATGATGATGTTGTTCAGCGCATCCTGCTGATACCGCAGGCCCCTCTCCCTGGCAAACTCCGCCAGCCAGTCGCTGACGGCCTTGGTGTTGCCCGAACCGCGGGGAATAGCGCTCATCTGCTCAAAAAAGTGAAATACCCGTCCCGGCTCCAGATGCTCCAGAACTGCCATATACATCGCTCCTTTTCTCTGTATGGGATATCGCCTTTAGTATACCCCCTGCCGCCGGATTTGACAAGAGAAAAACTGCCGGGACTCTCCTCCCGGCAGCTTTCACGCTGAAGCATCCAAATTTTTTTGCTGCGGGACTCCCGCAGGCGGCACGTCCCTGCGCCGCTTGGTCGGAGATTGCCCCTCGCCGCCTCTTATTCGTCGGCGTTGATGTGGTACAGCCCCGCCACATCCTCCAGCGCCACCGAGAAGGTCACGGCCTGCGCCTCGGTATGCGCCCCCGCTTGGGCCATGATGGCCTGCATCACGGTGTTCTTGTCGCCGGTAGGCACCACCATGAGGATGATCTCCCGCTCCTCGGCAATGGACATTCCAAAGAACTTCCCGGCATCCTCGGCGCCGGTGCTCTTGGCGTGCAGAATGGTGCCGCCGTGGGCTCCTGCGCTGCGAGCGGCTCCCATCACCGTGTCGGTGTAGCCCTGATTGGCAATGGCCACGATCAGCTGATACGCTGCATCCTTCATGCTCTCATCCTCCTTCACTTCCACATCCGGCTCCGCCTCCGGGTTGCCGGTAATCAAATAGTTCATGGCCGTCCGCCCGCCGATGCTGCTCAAAGGCAGGCACATGGCAATGCCGGTGCCGGGGTTGGTCAGGTGCATGGTGGTGACCAACTCCTTCATCAGCACCTCCTTGCACGCCGGTGTCACCACCGACAGCATCACGGACTTCTCCGTGGCCTCCAGACCCAGATAGCTCAGCACCTCATCGCTGGCGGTCCCCCGGCCCAGCGCCGTAAACACCACCGGTGCGCCGAAGGCCCGGTAAAAATCCACAAATCGCTTGGAGCCAATCACCCGGTTGGTAATGGTGATCATCAAATACAGTCGCTTCATATGCCCTCCTATGCCAGCTCGATGATCTCCTCCACCTGCCCAACGGCCGGTACAGGAGTGCGCTTGCTGAGCTTTCGCTGATAGCTGACGCCCAGCAGCTGGATGGTCACCAGCGGCGTCATAGCCACCATGGCCACCACGCCGAAGGCGTCCGTCACCACATTGCCCCCCAGCGCATCGCAGGCCCCCATGGCAAAGGGTAGCAGGAACGTGGCCGTCATCGGACCGGAGGCCACGCCGCCGGAGTCGAAAGCGATGGAGGTAAAGATCTTCGGCACCACAAAGGACAGCGCCAGACTCAGCACATAGCCGGGGATCAAAAACCACATGATGGAGATACCCGTCAGCACCCGGATCATGGCCAGCGCCAGCGACACCGACACGCCGATGGAGAGTGCCGCATTCATGGCGCTGGCGGGAATGGCTCCGGCGGTGATCTCCTCCACCTGCCGGTTCAGCACATGGACCGCCGGTTCCGCCGACACGATGAAGTATCCGATGAGCATGGCAATGGGGATCAGCAGCCAGCTGTAGCTCTCATGGGCGGCGATGCTCTCCCCCAGGAAGCTGCCCACGGGCATGAAGCCCACGTTGACACCGGTAAGGAACAGCACCAGCCCGATGTAGGTGTACAGCAGGCCAAAGAGCATACTCATGACCTCCCGCCGGTGCATCCGCCGGGTGACCAGCTGGAACAGGACGAAAAACGCCAGAATGGGCGCCAGAGAAAGGAAGATCTCCTTGAAATACTCCGGCAGCGCATGGGTATACGACCGGAACATCTCCGCCGTGTCCTTGGCATCTGGCACGCTCACCGGGGTATAGGAGCTGCCGTCTGGCTGATACAGCAGGCCCAGCAGCAGCACCGTGATGATGGGGCCGATGGAACACAGGGCCACCAGACCGAAGCTGTCGCCCCCCGCCTCCCTGTCGTTACGCACGGCGCTGACGCCCACGCCCAGCGCCATGATAAAGGGTACCGTCATGGGGCCGGTGGTGACGCCGCCGGAGTCGAAGGCGACGGCCCAGAAGTCCGGGGACACGAAGCCCGCCAGCACGAACACGATGGCGTAAAACCCGATCAGCAGATACGACAGCTGGATGGCAAACAAAATACGCAGCAGGGCGATCACCAGAAAAACCCCCACGCCCAGCGCCACGGACCAGATGATGACCCGATCCGGGATAGACGGCACCTGCCCTGCCAGCACCTGCAGATCCGGCTCCGCCACGGTGATGATGACGCCGATCAAAAAGCTGATGGCCACAATGACCCACACCTTTTTGGATCGGGTGATCTCCTTACCTACCGCCTCACCCAGCGGGATCATGGACATCTCCGAACCCAGAGTAAACAACCCCATACCCACGATCAACAGCAGACTCCCCAGCAAAAACGCCATCATGGCGTTGTTGGAGATAGGGGTAATGGTAAAGCACAGCACCAGCACAATGGCGGTGATGGGCAGCACCGAGGTCAGCGATTCCTTCAGGGGCTTGCGGAAAATGGTCAGCACCTCTCCGGCCTCCCGCCGCTTGCGCCGCAGGCGATCCTGCTGCGCCTGTACGCTCAATGGCTTACGAGACAAATATCTTCCTCCTTTTCCAATTTTCTCCTGACAAAACGAGAGCGCACCTGTCCGTACATTGGGCAGATGCGCCTCGCATCTCTACTTACAATATCATTTTATCATGAAAAGCCCCCTCAGGGCAAGGGATTTTCCGTAAAGAATCCGTGAACAAATGGCAAGGCTTACTCCTTGTCAGTGTCCGCCGCATCCTGCTTCTTGGCTTTCTCCTCCCGCTCCTTGCGGATATGATCCACCAGCAGCATCACGCCCATCAGCAGGCAGGCGATGCCCAGCACCAGATAGATGGCGCCGCCCCGCTCCAGGATCCCCACCAGCGCAAACAGCACGCCGAGGATAAAGACGATGACCGTGATCTGCTGCCGCTTGCGCCGGTCCCGCTGGCGCTTGATCTCCTGGATCTGTTCGTCGGTGTATTCCGTGTACTTCATTCCTTCTTCTCCTTTTCCGTTATAACTCCTCCCGTGGGCCGGGCCGGTAGCTCTCCTCCATCAGCGCCAAGGTCAGCCCCCCGGCGGACAGCTCCGTCAGCCGCCCCTGCAGGGTCTCCCGCCTCTCCGACGGCAGAGATACCGTCAGCGTCACATCAGCGCCGTAGTCCATATCGTCCAGAATACCGTCCGCAGCGGCGATCTCCAGCTTCACCCGCTCAAACAGCGGATAGGGGCAGCTGAGCCGCACACGGGCCCACAGCCCCATGGTGGCCACGCCCGCCGCCGCCAAGGCGTCCCGTGCGCCCTTGGAGTAGGCACGGGTCAGCCCTCCGGCCCCCAGCAGGATACCGCCGAAATACCGGGTCACCACGCACACCGCTCCGGTGACGTTCTCCCGCTGGAATACGTTCAGCATGGGCTGTCCCGCCGTTCCCTGAGGCTCTCCGTCGTCGGAGTAGCGCACCAGATTCGCCCCCAGCAGATAGCACCAGCAGTTGTGCCGTGCGTCATAATACTTCTTCTTCGTCTCCTGGATCCGGGCCTGGGCCTCCTCCTCCGTCTCCACCCGCCACACGTGGCTGATGAACCGGGAGCGCTTCTCCACAAACTCGCTCTCCGCCTCCTGAAAGGGGATACGAAAGCCGTCAGCCATGGCGCACCTCCCACTCCTGCCTCGTAATGGCCTGACACACGCCGGGATGCTCCGTTCCGTCGGGCCACGGCGACGGCGGCGTATCGCAGACGTGTCGGAAGCCGCACTTCTCCTGCACCCGCCGGGATCGTTCATTCCCCGGAAAATGGGCGCACCACACACGCTCCGCACCCATCTCCCGAAACTGCCGGCGCAGCATCGCCTCCACAGCCTCCGGGATCAGCCCCTGACCCCAGTAGGGGCGGGCGATCCAGTAGCCGATCTCCGGCTCACCCCTCCCCTCCGGTATCTCCGTGGGGAATACGCCGATGGCGCCGATGGGGTCGCCGTTCCCGCCCTTTGGCACCACGGCAAAGGTTCCCTCCTCGGCCAGCACCGTCCGGATGATGTTCCGGCTGTCCTCCACAGAGGTGTGGGGCGACCATCCGGCGGCGGGGCCTACCTCCGGGTCGCTGGCCCAGCGGTACAGCGCCTCGGCATCGCTCTCCTGCCACGGCCGCAGCAGCAGCCGTTCCGTCTCCATCATTCCCAGTCCTCCTTCGGCTCCGTCCAGCCCTCGATATAGTCCTTCAGCTGGCCCAGCACCTTGGGGGGACACACCGCCGTCACATCAATGCTCTCCTGATAGGCCACATCCTCCACCTTGGCCTCCCGATAGAGGCTGTCCAGCATCCCCGCCTTGTCATAGGGCAGATGGATCACCACCCGGCGGGTGCCCTTGTCCAGCCTCCGGTCGATGGCCTCCATCAGCGCTGGGATGCCCTCCCCGGTCTTGGCGGAGATGGACACGGCGTCCTCCTCATGGCTACGCTCTCCGGAGAAGGCCACGTCGCACTTGTTGTATACCCGGATGCAGGGGATCTGATCCGCCTTCAGCTCGTGGATCAGGTCCTCCACAATGGCGGCCTGCTGCTGCCACTGGGGATTGGACACGTCGATGACGTGCAGCAGCAGATCGGCGTACTCCAGCTCCTCCAGCGTGGCCTTGAAGGCCTCCACCAGCTGGTGGGGCAGCTTGCGGATAAAGCCCACGGTGTCGGAGATCACCACATCCAGCGTATCGCTGACGGTGAGCAGCCGTGTGGTGGTGTCCAGCGTATCAAACAGCCGGTTGTTGGCGGGGATACCCGCCCCGGTGATGGCGTTGAGCAGGGTGGATTTTCCGGCATTGGTGTAGCCCACAATGGCCACCACCGGGATCTCGTTTTTCTGCCGCCGCTGGCGCTGGGTGCTGCGGACCCG
>ERZ824473.4139-NODE-4139-length-13230-cov-4.092524_pt1 | contig 13230 bp, 14 predicted proteins | sample MGYA00519874_ERZ824473 | MGnify/ENA primary metagenome ERZ824473 (study PRJEB31778, sample SAMEA3449151) | human gut metagenome | biome: human gut; feature: human-associated habitat; material: faeces | place: United Kingdom | collected 2010/2012 ... | reverse complement strand
ACCGCTGCCCATAGTACCTGCACCAAAGATTGCGACTTTCATGATTGTTCCTCCTAAATAAATTTTTATTTAAGTAGCGATTTTAATCATCAGGCCCGGTAAGGAGCCTGTTAATTAACCAAATGGGGTTACTTGTTCTGATAGGGCTCGTGCTTGCGCTTTTCCAGGAAGGCGCCCATGCCCTCCTTCTGGTCCGCCGTCTCGAAGCAGCTGCCGAACAGCTTCTCCTCGATGGTCACGGCCCGATCCATGTCCACCTGCAGGCCGTCATTGATGGCCTTCTTGCAGGCCCGCACGGCGATGGGGGCGTTCTTGGCGATGGTCCCAGCCAGCTTCTCCGCTGCGGGCAGCAGCTCCTGCGCCGGATAGATGCTGTTCACCAGCCCGATCCGCAGGGCCTCGTCGGCTTTGATGTTCTTGGCGGTGTAGATCAGCTGCTTGGCCATACCGGGGCCAACCAGACGGGCCAGCCGCTGGGTGCCGCCGAAGCCGGGGGTGATACCCAGACCGGCCTCCGGCTGACCGAACACGGCGGTGTCGGCGCAGATGCGAATGTCGCAGCTCATGCTCAGCTCGCAGCCGCCGCCCAGTGCAAAGCCGTTGACAGCGGCGATGGTGGGGATGGGCAGCGTCTCCAGCCGGCGGAATACGTCGTTGCCCTTCTTGCCGAAGGCCTCGCCCTCGGCCTTGGTGAGGGTGCTCATCTCTCCGATGTCGGCCCCCGCCACGAAGGCTTTCTCCCCGGCGCCGGTGATGACCAGTACACGGATCTCCTTGTCGGCCTCCACGGTGTCCAGCAGCTCCGCCAGATCCGCCAGCACCTGAGAATTCAGGGCGTTCAGCGCCTCCGGACGGTGGATGGTGGCCACGGCATATGGACCTTTTTTCTCCAACAGTACGTTCGTCACAATGGTTCCTCCTTACTGTGGCAGCCGCCGCCGAAGCAGCGGCAGCGTCATGGGAAAAAGCGCTTTCTACAGGGGTGTTTCACCCGCAAAATGCGCCTTCTCATATACCTTATCCATTATAGACGTTCGTCTAAAATTTATCAAGCACTTCTCACCCGGCTTTTTTCTTTTTAGAGGAAGTCACAAATTTCGTCGGATTTTTTGGTACTTTTCCAGCTTTTTGCCGCACCTGTTCTTCGATGCGCCGTCCTACGAAAACGTCGCTTCGGCGGCTCTCCCTTGCCGGGAGAGATTTTCCGGCGTTCCCTCTTGCTTTTTCACCGGAAAACCGGTATATTGGGTAGTTGGATACCATCGCCATGCGGCGTTTTCAGGAGGAACGACACCATGCGTATGCGGAAAAAGAAGAATCTACTGCCCCGGATGGAGGCCTGCCGGGCCTGTCAGGTACAGGACCCCTTCGCCATGCGGGGCCACTGGCGGGAGCTGATGCCCGATGCCCGTGAGCTGCGGGTAGAACTGGGCTGCGGCAAGGGGCGCTTCACCGTGGGTACGGCCCAAGCGGAGCCGGATGTTCTGCTCATCGCCGTGGAGAAGGTGCCGGACGCCATGGTGGTGGCCATGGAGCGGGCGCAGGCGGCGGGGCTGCACAACGTATTCTTCGTGGTGGGGGACGCCGCCCTGCTGCCGGATATGTTTGCCCCGGCGGAGGTGGACCGGCTGTACATCAACTTCTGCGACCCGTGGCCCAAGAGCAACCAGAAGCGCCGCCGTCTGACCCACGGCAATTTTCTCAAGTGCTACCGGCAGGTGCTGCCTATGGGCGGGCAGATTCACTTCAAAACCGACAACGACAAGCTGTTCCAGTGGTCCGTGGAGGAGATCCCCCAGTACGGCTTTACCCTGTCGGAGGTGACCCGTGACCTCCACGCCGACGGCCCCGTGGGGATCATGACGGACTACGAGGCCAAGTTCTATGAGCTGGGGAAGAACATCAACCGCTGCGTGGCTACCATGGAGCCGTGGACGGAGCCGGAGGAGGAACCTGCGGAGACTGCTCCGGCGGAAGCTTCTTCCGTAGAATGATATAAGAACAGCAGGATGGTATTGCCATCCTGCTGTTTTTTCATGGGGAAAAGCGCTCTTTACGACTCCTGCTTGAAATACTCCGCACCGGCGCCGCACAGCGGGCACTTATAATCCTCCGGCAGGGAGTCCCCCTCGTATACATAGCCGCAGACCTTGCACACATAGCGGTGCTGCCCCTCCGGCTTTTCCTCCGCCGGGGCCGCAGCCTGTACGTCCGCCGCCAGCATGGCCGCCAGCCGCTCCAGCTGCATGGTCTGATCCTCCCGCAGGGCGGAGCGGATGGTAAAGGTGTCCTCCAGCTGCTGCCACCCCTTCAGAGGCTGGAGGAGTTTCTGCATCTCCTTGCCGCTGGCCGGGGCCCAGGAGCCGTTCTCCAGCAGCACCACCCGGCGATTCTGGAGATCGTGGGCAGCGATATCGTGGAGCAGCTCCTCCATGGTAATGAACACCCCGGCATTGTAGGTGGTGGCAGCAAACACCAGATGGCTGTAACGGAAGGCTGCCGACAGAATGTAAGAGGTAGGCGTCACGGAGGTATCGAACATCTGCACCTTCACGCCCCGCTCCGACAGCCGGCAGGCCAGAATGTTGGCGGCGTTCTCCGTGTTGCCATACACGGAGGCATAGGCGATGAGCACCCCCCGCTCCTCCGGCTCGTAGCGGCTCCAGAGGTCGTACTTGTGCAGGAGATACCCCAACTCCTTCCGCCACACAAAGCCGTGGAGGGGCAGCAGCATGGCGATGTCCAGCTCTGCCGCCTTCTTCAGCACCGCCTGTACCTGAGAGCCGTATTTGCCCACGATATTGGTGTAGTAGCGCCGGGCCTCGTCCAGATAATCCCGGTCGAAGTCCACCTCATCGGCAAACAACCGGCCATTCAAGGCCCCGAAGCAGCCGAAGGCATCCGCCGTCAGCAGCAGACGATCCGTCTCATCATAGGTCATCAGTACCTCCGGCCAGTGGACCATGGGGGCCGCAATAAAGCGCAGCGTGTGCCGCCCGGTGCAGAGGGTATCCCCCTCCTTCACCACATGGATGCGCTCCTGAAGGCCGGGGCCGAAGAACTGGGTCATCATGGTCTTGGCCATAGCGCTGCAATAGATCTGCACCTCCGGGAAGCGCAGCACCAGCTCCTCCAGCTCCGCCGTGTGATCCGGCTCCATGTGGTGTACCACCACGTAGTCCAGCGACCGCCCCTCCAGCGCATGGAGGAGGTTTTCCCGGAAGGTGCGGCGCACCGCCGCATCCGCCGTGTCAAACAGTACGGTCTTTTCATCCCTCAGCAGATAGCTGTTGAAGGAGATGCCGTTGGGTACATCGAACACACCCTCAAACATGGCCAGCCGCCGCCCGTCGGCGCCTACCCACGTGTAATCGTCATTTACCTTTCTCGTGCAGTACATGGAAATGCTCCTTTCTCTTGGTACCATCGATGATGTGTTTCCCTGATAGTATACCAGATATTTCCGCCCTTTGCCACAGGAAAAAGCACGCCGCATATGCGACGTGCTTTTTAAGACAGTTACGCCTTCTTGGCGATGTCGCACAGGGCGGCGAACGCCGGGGCATCGTAGATGGCCATCTCAGAGAGCATCTTGCGGTTGATCTGGATGCCGGCCACCTTCAGACCGTGCATGAAGGTAGAGTAGTTCATGCCGTTGATCTTGCAGGCGGCGGAGATGCGGGTGATCCACAGCTGACGGAAGTCCCGCTTCTTCAGGCGGCGGCCCACATAGGCGTAGGTCAGAGACTTCATGACCTGCTCATTGGCCATCTTGAAGTGCTTGGACTTAGCGCCCCAGTAACCCTTGGCCAGCTTCAGCGTCTTATTTCTTCTTTTACGCGCCATCATAGCGCCTTTTACACGTGCCATATCTTAATTGCCTCCTATTCTAACGATTCCGTCTCTTATTTGTAGGGGATCATCTTGCGGATGGTCGCCTCGTTGGTGCAGTCGGCGTAGGTGCCGGACCGCAGGCGACGGCCACGCTTGGTGTCCTTCTTGGTGAGGATGTGGCTCTTGAAAGCGTGAGCTCTCTTGACCTTGCCGGATTTCGTCAGATTGAAGCGCTTCTTGGCGCCGCTGTGAGTCTTCAGTTTAGGCATAATTTTTACTCCTTCCATCTATTCTCTTGCCGGGGGCAAGCAGAACTTTTGTTTACTTGCCGGTCTTGGGAGAGAGGAACATCGACATATTCCGGCCCTCCAGCTTGGCGGCCTTATCCATGGTGGCGACCTCGGCGCACTGTTCGGCAAACTTCTTCAGAAGCTCCCGGCCGATCTCGGTATGTGCCATCTCACGGCCACGGAAGCGAACAGAGACCTTCACCCGGTTCCCCTCCGTCAGGAACTTCTGGGCATTTTTCAGTTTGGTATTGAAATCCCCCACGTCAATGCCCGGAGACATCCGGATCTCCTTGATCTCCACCACGTGCTGGTTCTTTCTGGCTTCCTTCTCCCGTTTGCTCTGCTCGAACCGGTATTTGCCGTAGTTCATGAGCTTGCACACCGGCGGGGTCGCCTGGGGAGAGATCTTCACCAGATCCAGCCCCCGCTCGTCCGCAATGTGCAGAGCGTCGGCGGAGGACATAATACCCAGCTGTTCACCGGTCTCACCGATGAGGCGGATCTCCTTGTCACGGATCTCCTCGTTGAGTTGATGCACTACATTGCTAATAACCGAAGCACCTCCTTCAGAAAATAAAAACACGGATGCAAAGCTGCATCCGCACAACAAAGCCTGCGCCCCTTCCGGGCCGCCGCCATACTCGCTGTTGACCTCTTTGCCTTTGCTGGAGGTGAGGCGGATGCATCCTGCCTTCTTTGTTTTCTTCAGTAGTATACCATCGCTCCTCCCGCCTGTCAAGCGGATTTTTTATCTGCCGCCGGAAATTTTTCACGGGAGGATGTATGCTCCGGCGGTTTTCGGGCAAACTGAAGCTGTATCGCAGATACGGAAGGAGGTGCCTCAATGTCCGGCAAAAATCAGCAGAACCAGAATCAGCAGAACCAGAATCAGCAGAAGCAGAATCAGCAGAAGCAGAACAAGCAGAACCAGAACCAGAACCAGAATCAGAACCAGAATCAGAACCAGAATCAGAACCAGCAGGAGCAGCAGAACCAGAACCGGCGCTGACCGCCCGGTACACAGGACAAAGCATGGGGGAGGGTGTCCAAGGACACTCTCCCCCATGTGGTTTTACGGGCGCATGAAGCCGCAGCACCCCAGCTCCGGCAGTGTCAGCAGACCCAGCGACCGGTAGAACCCCTTGGTTTTCTCCGTGTCATCCGTCAGCAGCTGCACCTGCCGCACCGATCGGAAGCGCTCCAGCGCCGCCTGCATCAGCGCCGTGCCGATTCCCCGCCGCTGGTGATCCGGCCGCACCAATAGGTCCTGTACCAGCACCACGGTACAGCCGTCACCCACAGCCCGCAGCAGCCCCACCAGCGTCCCGTTCTCACGGGCGGCCAATGTCAGCAGCGACCCGGCAAAGCCTCGGCGCAGCGCCTCCGGCTGCTCCGTATAGGCCGTCCATCCGACGCTTCCATACAGAGCCAGCACCTCCGGCTCCTGATACGTGGTATATTCCTCGATATGCATCCATCAGCAACTCCTTTATATAAATGTGAGCTGCTTACTTTCTCAATCTCATTCCTCGTCCCTCCGGTCAAGTGCCGTACTTGGCGGCGATATACTCCTCCAGGCACACACCCTGCTGATAGATCTCCGCAGCGGCCTCCTGTCCTACATAGCGGTAGTGCCACGGCTCATAGATGATGCCGGTGGTCTCCGTCTTGGCGGTGGGATAGCGCAGGATGAAACCGTAGCGCCAGCTGTTGGTCATAAGCCACTTCTGCACCGCCGTCTGCTCCTGACTCTCGTCCAACAGCTGGTGGTCCAGATCCACGATGTCCACCGCCAGCCCCAGCTGATGCTCGCTGGTGCCGGGGACGGCCACCTGACGGCCCGCCTCCGTCTCGGCGTCGGCATCGCTGTACCCCTGATCCAACAGGGACTGCTTCATCTGGTCAAAGAGGGTCTGCTGCATGGCCTGCGTCCGGTAGGCAGAGCACACCACGGGATACAGCCCCTCCGCCCGGCAGGCGTCCATCATCTGCTGGAGGGCGTCGTAGCAGCGGCTGTCCACCGCCCAGCCGTTGGAGAGCTCCACCTCGTCCACGGTCCAGCCCTCCGGCAGGGGATTCCACCGGTTCACCAGCGTCAGATTCCACGGGATCTCCTGCTTCCCGTTGCTCTGCTGGTCGTCAGGCTTCTGGTTCTGCTCTCTATCCGAAGGCTCCGCCGGAGTGTTTGGGGTATCGGGCTTGTCCACATTCTCGCTGGGGGTGGGCTGCGCCGGTTCCTTATCCTTGCCGCAGCCCCGCAGCACCAGTATCAGCACCACAGCCAATACCGCCAGCACCAGCAGGCCCAGCAGCAGCTTCCGCCGACGCACCTGCGCCTGCCGCCGCCGATTCCGCTGCGCCCGCAGCTGACGGCGCTGCTCCGAGGTCTGATTGTAATAGTCTCTCATGTGTCGGTCTCCCCTCTCAGGTCCGCAGGGTGGGTGGATACACACCGCCGGCGTGGAGCTTCTGCAGCTCCGCCGCCACCGCCTGCCGGTCCTCGTGGTACGTCATGCCGAACCAGCGGTCTGCCGAGTGCAGCACGGATACCTCCAGCCGTCCCTGCTCCAGCAGGTCTCCCACCATGCCCGGCAGCAGGCACTCCGCCTTGATGTTGTCCCCGGCCTCGCAGCGCAGGAAGTGGTCGAAGTAGGCCTCCAGCTCCTGAAAGATGGAGGGCATGAAGCCCCAGAAGTTCATGGACACCACCGTGTCCGGCGCCAGCTCCCGGTGCTGGCCCTCCGCCACATCAGCGATGGAGCCGTCCGGGAACAGCTGGATCTTCAGCGTCTCATGGATGCCACGGAGCCAGCCGTCCTCCACCCGGCACACGCCACGGGACACGGTGCCGTTGGCGCTGACGGTGTTTTTCAGCAGATACCCCACCATGGTGGCCCGTCCCTGCCGGGGCAGGCGCTGAAGCTCCTCATACACGGCCCGGTAGGCATCCACGCCGTAGTAGTCGTCGGCGTTGATGACGCAGAAGGGCTCGGAGAGATAGGGCCGGGCGCACAGCACCGCATGGGCGGTGCCGAAGGGCTTGGTGCGTCCCTCCGGAATGGTGTAGTAGTCCGGTATGCTGGTGAAGTCCTGCATGGCGTAGCAGACCTCCAGCGGCTCTCCTGTTTTTGTTATGAGTGTGCGGTCCCCCCACAGGCGATTCATCAGCTCCCGCATATCGGGCTTGATGATGAACACCACCTTGGTAAAGCCCGCCCGAACGGCATCGTAGATGGAGTACTCCATCAGCATCTCCCCCTGGGGTCCTACGCCGTCCACCTGTTTATTTCCACCGTAGCGGGAACCCAGTCCCGCCGCCATAATGACCAGTGCTGCCTTCATGGTGATCCTCCTGAAATGCGCCGCCTCCATTCCGCAGGGGCGGCGGCTTATTTTTCCGTAACGGCCCGTGGCCGCTTCGATGATTATACCACACTCCCGCCGCCGCTTCAACCGTTTCCGCCGGGAAATCCCCGGATAACAAAATCGTCACATCCGCCGCATTCGCCGTAAAGTTCACAAATCTGTAACCTTTTACACTGGATTTCCTGTCGCCGCCGCTTTATAATAGAGAGACTATGTGCCTTCGGCCGGTGGGCTGTCCTGTCGTGCCTTGCTGATTTTCGGAAAGGAGTTTTTCCTCTATGTCCAGACATTATTCCTCCCGCTCCTACGGCGGCTACGGTTCCTCCCGCCGCCGCACCGGGGCGGATCGGTTCGGTATACTCACCTTCTTCCTGCTGCTGATCTCCAGCGGCTTTCTGGCGGCCCGGCTGCTGACCACCGGCGTGCTGACCCAGAAGTTGACGCTGCTCCTGCTGGCGGTGCTGGCGGGACTGAACGTTCTCTTCGCTGTGACCCAACTGCCCCGCTGGCGCAACAAGCTCTGGAAGCTTGTTCTGGGCGTGGTGGCGCTGGTACTGTCGGCGGGCATGATCTACGCCACCGTGGCCACCAACGCCGTGCTGGAGACTCTCTCCCGTGTGTCCAGCACCGGCAGCGTCAAGACCGTAGTGGTGCGGGTCCGGGAAAACGACTCCGCTCAGGAGATCGGTGATACCTTCGGCTATACCTACGGCTATCTGGCTCAGACGGATACCGACACCACCGATGCCCTTCTGACGCATCTGGAGGAGGGACTGGGGCAGGTCAAGGCCAAGTCCTACGACACTCCCACGGCTCTGGCCGACGCTCTGTACAACCGGGAGGTAGACGCCGTCATCCTGGGCAAAGGCATGGTCTCCACCCTGAAGCAGACCGACGGTTACAAGGATTTTACGTCCCGCACCCGTGAGATCTATACATACGACGTGACACACGAGTCCGACACCATCGCCCCGAATGCCAACATCTCCCGTCAGCCTTTCGTGGTCTATTGCAGCGGCACCGACGAGCGCATCTCCGATACCCTGCTCAACACCCGCAGCGATGCCAACATTCTGGCGGTGGTGAACCCCTCCACCCATAAAATCCTGCTGGTGAATATCCCCCGTGACTACTATCTGCCCCTGCCCTTCAACGGAGAGATGGATAAGCTGACCCATTTCAGCGTATATAGTGATAAGGGCATGGACGAGCCCATCGAGGCCCTGAACACCTTGCTGGGGGTGAAGGCCGACTACTACGCCCGTGTGAATTTCAGCGGCCTTATGGATATCGTGGACGCTCTGGGCGGCATCGATGTCACCTCACCGGTGGACTTCACTACCGTCGCTATGGAGATGCCCAATGAAAACGGCGACGGTGGCTATCACGACGAGTCCTTCACCTTCACCGAGGGGGTCAATCACCTCAACGGCCGGGAGGCTCTGGCCTTCTCCCGTGAGCGCTCCGCCTTCGCTCAGGGCGACGTGCAGCGGGGCCGCAACCAGATGGCTGTGCTGCAGGCCATCATTGACAAGGCCACCTCCCCTGCCATCCTCTCCGGGTATCAGGACGTGCTGAAGGCCGTCTCCGGCTCCGTGCTGACCAATATGCCCCAGCAGGATATCCTGAAGCTGGTGAAACTGCAGCTGGAGGACAAGGTGGACTGGGACATCAGCACCTACACCCTCTCCGGCACCACGGATATGCAGGACTGCTTCACCACCGGCTTCCCCCTCAGCGTACTGGTGCCGGATGAGAGCTCCGTCGCCGCCGCTCGCCGGATGATCCGGGAGCTCATCAACGGCTGATTTCCCCCGTCTTTCCGGAAAATTTGATATTTCCCCGGTTTTTTCGCAAAAATCTCTGGTAATTCTACTATCTATCCTATATAATAGGGGATTGCGGCCGGTCATAAGACCATGCAGGCCGGCATCTCTGAAGTAAGGAGAAATATTATGACTTCCAAACGAATACACAGCGACGCCTCCGGCAGCCGCCGTATGGCGTGGATGGACTGGTTCGGCCTGATTGCGCTGGGACTGCTGATGGTGTGCAGTCTGGTGCTGCTGGGCCAGCTCCTGAATCTGGATATGCTGGACAACAAATATCTGCTGCTGCTGATGGCGGGCATCCTGATCCTCAATAGCGGCCACGCCGTGGTGCAGCTGCCCCGCCGCCCCTCCAAGGGTGGTCATGCCGCCAAGATCGGCTGCGGCGTGCTGGCTGTGATCCTGTCCGCCGGAATGATCTACGGCGCCGTGGCCGGCGGCAGTCTCAAAAGTGCCGTCACCCGCATCGTGGGCAAGATGGCGGAGAAGCAGACCATCGACATCATCGTCCTGAAGGACAACGAGGCCAGCTCCATCGAGGATGCCGTGGGCTATACCTTCGGCGTGCTGGAAAACGCCGATCAGGAGAACACCGCCGAGGTGCTCAAGACCCTGTCCGATCTGAATCCCACCTCCAAGGCCTACGCCTCTGTGCCCCAGCTGGCGGACGCTCTGTATGACGGCGAGGTGGACGCCATTATCCTTAACGACGGCTATCTGCCCATTCTGGAGCAGACTGAGGGCTATACGGATTTCGACGACTACACCCGTATCCTCAAGCAGTTCGACTTCACCAAGGAGGTGGCCCCGGTGGTACCCAACGAGTCCATCACCGTGGAGCCCTTCGTGGTCTATTGCAGCGGCATTGATGCCCGGAACTCCGATGTCAACATCCAGAGCCTCAGTGACGTGAACATTTTGGCGGTGGTGAATCCCAAGTCCCGGCAGATCCTGCTGCTAAATACCCCCCGTGACTACTTCCTGCCCCTGAGCTTCAACGGCCAGCTGGATAAACTGACCCACGCCGGTATGTACGGCATCGACGAGTCCATGCGGGTGCTGGACAATCTCTACGGTGTGGAAACGCAGTACTACGCCCGTGTCAACTTCTACGGCCTGACCAAGATCGTGGATGCTCTGGGCGGCGTAGACGTCTACTCCGAGCAGACCTTCACCACCAAGGTCATGCAGATCCCCGATAAGAACGGTAATCTCTATGACGACTACTTCTCCTTCACCGAGGGGATGAACTACAACGTGGACGGGCAGGCGGCTCTGGCTTTCTGCCGGGAGCGCTACTCCTTCTCTGACGGTGACAACCAGCGTGGCCGCAACCAGATGGCCATGATCAAGGCCATCTTCAACAAGGCCACCTCTCCCGCCATCCTCTCCACCTACGGTGAGGTGCTGGATGCCGTGGCGGACACCATGATCACCAATATGCCCTATGAGGACATCAGCAGTCTGGTAAAAATGCAGCTGTCGGATATGTCCGGCTGGAACATCACCAGCTACTCCGTCACCGGCTACGGCGGCACGGAGGAGTGCTACTCCATGCCCGGTCAGGCCCTGTGGGTCATGTGGCCCGACTATGACACGGTGAACGTGGCCAAGGATCTCATTGCACAAGTCATGGCAGGTCAGACCCCCGTCATCCCCGAAGATTAAGCGCTGCATCAGCGCAGCATTTGTGTGTTAGGAGTGTGGATCATGTCAAATCGTCAAAAGCTCATGGGGCATCTGTATGCCATCTTTACCACTCTGGTGTGGGGCAGCTGCTTCGTGCTTACCAAGGTCATGCTGACGGCCTATACCCCCACCCAGATCATCCCCCTGCGGATGGGGCTGGCGTATCTGGCTCTGTGGGCGCTGCGACCCAAGACCATGAAGCTCCCGTGGAAGGATGAGCTGATGTTCATCCTCATCGGCATCACCGGCGGCAGCTTCTACTTCTTCCTACAGAATACCGCCTCGGCCCATACCTCCGCTGCCAACGTCAGTATTCTGGTATCCATGTCCCCTATCCTAACGGTGATTTTGGCGCAGCTATTCTCCCGCAGGGGGGAGAAGCTGGGCAAGTGGGTCTACATCGGCGCCGTGGTAGCCATCGCCGGCGTGGTGATGGTGGTACTCAACGGCACTCTGTCCTTCCATCTAAGCCCCTTGGGCGACCTGCTGGCTCTGGCCGCCGCCCTCATGTGGGCGGTGTACTCCATCCTCGTCAAAAAGTATACCGAGCGCTACGACAACTTCCTTGTGACCCGCCGGGTGTTCCTGTGGGCCTTCCTGACCTCCCTGCCGCTGGTGCTGCTGACGGACGGCCTGCCCAGCCTGACGCCCCTGTTCACCCAGCCCAATATTCTGGTGAGCTGGCTGTTTCTGGGCGTGTTCGGCAACGCCGTGTGCTTCGCCATCTGGAACATCGCCTTCAAGCGGCTGGGCGTGGTCATCACCAACAACTACCTCTATGCCACTCCCTTTGTCACTGTGGTGGCGGGCTGGCTGCTTCTGGGGGAGAAAATTTCCCTCATGTGCATCATCGGTGCCGTCCTGATCACGCTGGGTGTCATCTTCGCCGGGAAGTCGGATTCCTGAGTATCTTCGCTGTTCACTTTTTCCTACATCGAGGGACGCCCGTCAGGGCGTCCCTCTTCAGTGTATCAAAAAAGCCTCGCAGAGTTTGCCGCCCGCAGGCGGCAAAGAAGTAAAATCATTTTCTCTTGCGACATGTGCGTGAAAGAAAATACTTCTCAGGCTGCAAGTGTGGAATTTGTGCGCCTATGGCACACAAATTATGTGCGCAGCAGACTGCAATCCTTTTGCCGAAAAAACCGAAGGGTTTTTCGGCAGTCTTGAGAGGGACGCCCGTCAGGGCGTCCCTCTTTTCGTCTCTTCCGCATCCTTTACGCCTCCTGAACGGAGGACGCTGTCCCCATCGCACAAAATCTCCAATGGACGCACCGCACCTCCTGTACATTTTGCCGTATTCTGCTGTGGGATGTAGGCGCCCCCGTCTTGACCGAACGGAAAATTTCGGCTATAATAGACGGTACACCCGCTGCGGCGGGATATATGCGGTACGCCGCTAAATGGAAAGGAATCTCATCGAAAATGCAAAATCAGCGCAGTCTGCTGGCACAGTTTCTACGCTTCTCCTCGGCCACCGTGGCCTCCCTCATGGTTTTTTCCCTGTACTCCATCGTGGACGGCCTGTTCGTGGCCAAGGGTGTAGGGGACTACGCCATGGCGGCGGTGAATCTGGCCGTCCCCTTCACCAACGTCATGTTCTCCATCGCCGTCACCTTCGCCGTCGGAACCAGCACCATCCTCTCCATCTATCTGGGGCAGGGCAACCGGGAATTCCTGAGCGCGCGCCGGTCCACCGAGCAGGCGATCCGGGCCATGGGACTGCCTGCCGCCGACTGTTTCCTGGAGGAATTCCTCCCCGCCTACGAGCTGACGCTGGACGAGCAGAGCTGAGCAGGACGCCGGTAAGGCGCGGCCCCCATAAAGCAGTGTGGTTTGGGAGGGCGGTTGTTGCATCCCGGCCGGAAAAGGACGGATAGAATGAGCATGCTTTCGGTTGTCATTCCCTCCTACAACGAGCAGGAGAATATCGCGCGGACGGCCGCCGCCCTGGCGGAGATTCTGGAGCGGACGGATATGGACTATGAGCTGCTGTTTGTGGACGACGGCTCCAAGGATGAAACCTATGCCTGCATCTGCGCCGAGGCGGCCAGGGATCCCCGGGTGAAGGGGATCCGTTTCAGCCGCAACTTTGGCAAGGAGGCTTCCATCTTCGCCGGGCTCCGGGCGGCGAAGGGGGATTGCTGCGTGGTGATCGATTGTGATCTCCAGCATCCTCCTCAGGTGATCCCCCAAATGCTGGCGCTTTGGAGGGACGGCTACGA
>ERZ824473.4128-NODE-4128-length-13271-cov-10.455887_pt1 | contig 13271 bp, 18 predicted proteins | sample MGYA00519874_ERZ824473 | MGnify/ENA primary metagenome ERZ824473 (study PRJEB31778, sample SAMEA3449151) | human gut metagenome | biome: human gut; feature: human-associated habitat; material: faeces | place: United Kingdom | collected 2010/2012 ... | reverse complement strand
TTGAAGTCCATGTAGAATTAGCAACAAAGACAAAGATCTTCTGTGGATGCAGCACAGCATTCGGAGGAGCACCAAATACACACACATGTCCTGTATGCACAGGTATGCCAGGATCATTACCAGTGTTGAATAAACAGGTGGTAGAATATGCGATGGCAGTTGGACTTGCAACAAACTGTGATATCACACAGAACTGTAAATTCGACCGTAAGAACTATTTCTATCCAGATAATCCACAGAACTATCAGATCTCTCAGTTATATTTACCAATCTGTCGAAATGGTAAAGTAGAGATCGATGTAGATGGGGTGAAGAAAGATATCAGAATCCATGAGATCCATATGGAAGAAGATGCAGGTAAATTAGTGCATGATCCATGGACAGGAGATTCTTTAGTAGACTTTAACCGTTCTGGAGTGCCATTGATTGAGATCGTATCAGAACCAGATATGCGTTCTGCAGATGAAGTTATCGCATATCTTGAAAAGTTACGCCTGATCATTCAGTACTTAGGTGCATCAGATTGTAAATTACAGGAAGGTTCCATGAGAGCTGATGTGAACTTATCTGTCCGTGAAGTGGGAGCGAAAGAATTTGGAACACGTACAGAGATGAAGAACTTAAACTCTTTCAAAGCTATCAAGAGAGCCATTGAAGGAGAGATGGAACGTCAGATCGATCTGATCGAAGCAGGCGAGAAAGTCGTACAAGAAACGAGACGTTGGGATGACACGAAGGGAGCATCTTATGCAATGCGTTCCAAAGAAGATGCACAGGATTATCGTTATTTCCCAGATCCAGACTTAGTACCGATTGAGATCAGCGATGAATGGATGGACAAAGTAAGAGCTGCCCAGCCAGAGTTCAGAGATGAGAAGAAAGTCCGTTATAAAGAAGAATACGATCTTCCAGATTATGATATCGACATCATCACAGGATCAAAACACCTTGCAGATATATTTGAAGCAACGATCGCACTTGGATCAGAGCCAAAAGAAGTATCCAACTGGTTAATGGGAGAGACGATCCGTCTGGTCAATGAATCAGAGATGGATATCGACGATGTATCATTTAAGCCAGAACATCTTGCGAAACTGATCGAGATGATCAAGAATAATGAGATCAACCGAAGCGTAGGAAAAGAAGTCTTTGAGAAAGTCTTCAAAGAAGATATTGATCCTGCAGCATACGTAGAAGAACATGGATTAAAATCCATGAATGATGAAGGAGCATTAAAAGCAACGATCGAAGAGATCGTAGCAAATAATCCAAAATCTGTCGAAGATTACAAAGCTGGTAAGAAGAAAGCTATCGGATTCTTAGTAGGACAGACAATGAAAGCAACACAGGGAAAAGCAAACCCTGGAATCGTTAATAAGATCTTAACTGAGATTTTAGATAATATGTAACCATACCGTTCCAAGGGACTTTAAGGTTCCTGAGAATTGCATAGTAGTGAAAAAGATACTTTTATCAAGAGAAGATAGAAGTGTCTTTTTTTGATAAAAGTATCTTTTTTTAAAAAATAAAAAAAAGGGAACCAAACGGCAAGTAAATCCATCGAATATGTGAATCAATAAAAGAGGGAAAAAAGAAAAGAGAGGAGGTAAGAATGAAGAAAGAGACATTTTGTCGGTATATCAGACAGTATGAAACAGATATGTTTCGATTTGCAAAAAGTATCGTGGGAACCCAGGCAGATGGAGAAGATGCGATGCAGGAAAGCATCTTAAAAGCTTATGAAAAGATTGATACATTACGTTCAAGAAGAAAATTCAAAGCATGGATCTTTCAGATCCTGGCAAATGAATGTTATCAGATCTTAAGAAACAGGAAGAGACAGGAACCAACAGATCCGTTTGAATTTCCAGAACAGGAACATTCTAGTGATCACTGGACAGAAGATATGGTATCAGAGGATGGAGAAATTTTAAGTTATATTTTAAGAATGCCAAAACAGCATCAGGAAGTATTGATCTTATATTATTATGATGAATTTTCCACAAAAGAAATCGCCAAAATCTTAGATATACCGCAAGGAACCGTAAAATCAAGACTTGCCAGAGGAAGAAAACAATTAAAGGATTTATTAGAGATGGAAGGAGAAGGTGCATATGAAGGAGCATGAGTTAAGAAAAAGGATCAAGAGAGAAAAAATACAGGAACAGATGCCAGAATCAACCAGAAAAAGGATGGATGATCTGTTAGATGGATTGCCGGAAGAAACAAAAAGAAGTAAAATTCATAGAATCTGGAAAAATGCCGTGGTATTTGTGGCTGTATTATCTTTATCAACAGTGACAGTGTTTGCAGGTGCGAAATTGATCACATTAGGAACAGGAAAATTGGACACAAAACATGGAAGCAGGCAATATCAAAGGTCTGTGAAACTAAACGAGATTCAAAAAAATAATGCAAAGGCAGGAATAAGCAGAACAGATCAGGGAATTACATTAAGAATTGACAATGTCGGTCTGGATGAAGGTAATTTATTATTGTATTATACAGTGTCATTAAATAAAACAACGAGAGCCGAAAAGCTTGAAAAAGTTAAAAAAGATAGTTTACAAGAGCGCTGGAACCTTAACAGTATATGGCTTGGACCACAGATTTCCATTGATGGAAAAGCAAATGATGAAGTAAATGAAACGGGAGTAACGGAAGCTTACAGGATCAACAACCATAAGATTAAAGGAGTTTATCGTTTTAATCTTACTGGAAAATTAAAAAAGAAAGTAAAACTGGATATTAAAACCAACTATTTATGGGATACCAAAGGTGACTGGTCTATGCAGCTTGCGGTTGATCGAAGCAAGGTCGCAAAGAAGACAAAAGTGATCACACGATCTAAGAAATCAATCGTAGACAGAGTTATTATATCTCCATTAGGAAATACCTTGCGAAGCAATGACAAAAAACATGATCTTGTGATCAGAGATAATAAAGGAAGATATCTCTACTATGAAGAAAAAACTAATTCAGAAAAAAGCAAAGATATCTATCAGTTTTTCAAACATACACACACAAGATCACTGGAAATCATTCCAGTTAAAAAACAATCTGTGGTAACAAAGAATGGAAAAGTACAGAAAGCAGTATTAAATCTGAAGAAAAATGAGATTGTCAAAGTCAGTGATCATACCAAATTAAAAGTGGCAGATGTAAAAAAACAAAAACACAATCTGAGAATTTACTTTAAAGTTCTAGATTATGACGGAGCAATCTTAACAGACGGACTAGAGGGCAGATTTATCGTAGATAACAAGGGAAGATCCCTGATCAAAGATGGTGGAAGTATTGACACATGGACAGATTATGAAAAAGAACAGCTGGTACTTGAATTTTACAATGCATTCAAAGGCGTTGATTATACGAAAGCAGCGAAGATTAATTTCTTAAAACAGAAAGCAGTTCTCAATGAAAAACAGAAACAGAAAATAGAAATAAAGTAAATATATTAAGTGAGTATAAAATAAAAATACCAGATTTCGATTCATAGGAATCTGGTATTTTTATTGGTAAAATCTTGAAATTAAAAGTTGTAGAAAGTAAAATAAAGTGTGTATTGTATATAGAGAAAATAAGAAATAAATAAAATGGGAGAAAACAAAATTATGAAAAAGTACAAAGGTGTCGTATTTTTTGACTATGATGGAACAACAGTTGATGAAGTAGATGAGATTAAAATAGCAACACCAACAACTGTAGAATCATTGAATAAATTAAAAGAAAATGGATATCTGACAATGTTATGCTCAGGAAGAACACAGCGATTTTTAGAGATGGATATTGATAAATTTATGGGAGCGATCACATGTAATGGTTCACATACAGAAGTTGAGGGAGAAGTGATCAGAGACATCTGTATTCCAGATGAATTGGTATTTCAGGTAGTTAACGAATATTTCCCAAGAGATACGATCATTCATTTTGAGACAAGAGATATCAGTTATTATCTACATATGGATGAAGAGTTTTTCAAAAATCACTGCAAACTTTTTAATCTGCCACAACGATGGTATGCGCCATGGAAATTCCGCACAAAAAACACTCACATCAGCAAACTTGTTATGAATTACAAGGATATTCAGGTGAAGAAGGATTTTGAAGAAGAATTTAAAGATGTATTTACTTGCGCTAAACATGTTCGCGAAAATTTCATTGATATCACATTGAAAGGTGTAACAAAAGGAGATGCGATCACAGAACTGATCGCGAAACTTGGAATTGACAAGAAAGACACATATGCATTTGGAGATGCAGATAACGATGTAGAAATGATGCAGGCAGTTGGAACAGGAATCGCGATGGGACGTCATAGTGAGAAAGTAGGAGAAGTCGCATCTATGGTAACAGGAACTGTCAAAGAAGAAGGAATTACAATGGCACTTAAGAAGCTAGGATTGATCTAAGATGAAGAATATTATTTTTGATGTAGATGATACATTATATAATTTAATGGAACCATTTGAAAAAGCCCACAAAGAACTGATGGCAGCCCGCACAGATGCAGACTGTGAGGAATTATTTGAAGCATCAAGAACTTACAGTGATGAAGCATTCTGTATGTCAAGAGAAGGAAAAATCTCTGAAGACGAAGAATTTGCATATCGTGTCCAGAAAACATATGCAGATGTTGGAGTAGAAGTCAGCAAAGAAGAGGCAAAACAATTCGAAGAACGATACCGTTATTACCAAAAGCATATTCAGGTACCAGAAATTACAAAACAGATCCTTGATCATTGCAAAGAAAATTACAGAATTGGAATTTTAACGAATGGAACAACAAAGAATCAGGGAAAGAAATTAGAGACATTAGGATTAGACCACTGGTTCAACCCTAAAACAATGTTCATCTCAGACAGCATCGGAGCTGCAAAACCAGATGTTAAAGCATTCCATACTGTTCAAAAAGAAATGAAGATTGATCCTGAGGAAACATGGTTTATCGGAGACACCTTTGAAATAGATGTCGTAGGAGCCAAGAATTCTGGCTGGCATGTCATCTGGTTCAACCACAGAAACCGCCCAATGCCAGAAGGAGATATCGTTCCGGACGTAGAAGTAACAAGTAGACAGGAATTATTTGAATATATAAAAAAATTATAATTTAACACCGTCTAACATACACACATGTGGTGGTTTGAATAGCTGTCCATGTATATGAGAAAAACGAAATAATAGGATAAAAGATTTAGAACTTTTATCCTATTATTTCGTTTTTTTATATGCATTGAACAACGCATTCAAATTACAACTTGGTTACATTAGATGCCTGTTTTCCGCGAGGTCCTTCTTCAATCTCAAAACTAACACTCTGTCCTTCTTCCAAAGTCTTAAATCCTTTTCCCTGAATTGCAGAAAAATGAACAAATACATCATCTCCGGATTCCTGTGAAATAAATCCATAACCTTTTTCTGCGTTAAACCATTTTACTGTACCATTACTCATCTGGGTACCTCTACTTTCTTAAATAAAAAATACATGTAACTGTTAATGACAGGTGTTTCAATAAAAATCTTTATAAAAAAGAAAAAGTCCACGAACCGTTACTTGCTTTATGCATTCATAGAAATAAATGAATGCATCCGTATCGGTCGTGAACATTAAAATCTATCAATAACAAGATTAATCATAGCACAACAACTTAACGATTACAAATACTTTTTTAAATCCTGAATACTTTTTTCGTGGAGAGAAATAAGTTTGTCACCGAAATGTTTTGCTTCTTTGGAGGCATCACAGTAAAGATGATTTTTCTGGATTGCTTTGATCATTCCCATCGTATATCCCTGAATACACATTTCAGAAAGATGACTGACATTTTTATCAGACATAGCCTTTAATTTGGTCATCCATTCAGAATATGTTTTCAAAAGATCATTTAATTCTTCTGTAGAATCACCATTGGAAGTGATCGTATCTTTTATAGAATCTGATAAATTTTGATATTCTTCTTCCTGGCTGATGATCAAAGCCTTAAAATCACAGTCTGTCGTGATCTTTCGAATCTCAGGAATGGTTTCTAAAACCATTGCAATGTTTTGATAAATACTGTTTAATAAATTTTCATTATCCATAATTGTAAAACTCCTTTTGTTTATAGGATGTTCCATATAACAGTTTCTATACATAAAAGTGGAAATATGATAAAATGGCAGACATAAAATGAAATTTACATCGATTTAAGCATGAAAAGAGATAATAAGCAGGAGCAAGAAAAAGATGAGCAAAGAAAATTTTGAGAAGCAGATCCGAAAAAGAATGGAACAGTTAGATGAGATCAACGAACATGGAATATTTAAAGAATTAAAAGGAACTGTCACAGATTTTAATTATGATACCAAAAGTTTAACCATGACGTTCGAGGCCACAAAGTTTCATGAAAATGCATTTGGAATCATGTTTGGAGGTTCTCTGGCAGGGATGTTTGATATTGCATTTGGAACATTGACTGCTGGATTGGGCGATTATAGTGTAGCCCCAACGGTGCAGCTTTCTACAACATTTTTAAAAGGAATACCAACAGGAGCAACCGTAAGAACAGAGGTAGAAGCAGTGTCCACAGGAAAAACGATCATGAATTTTGTTGGAAAAGCCTATGTAGGAGAAGAACTCGTCGGAAGCGCCAGCGGGACATTTATGACACCGCGGCCATTTAAGAAATTTAATACAGAAAAATAAAGAAAAAGGATATTGATCGTGACACCAATATCCTTTTTATATCATAGGAAATTTCAAGGGAATCCCCTTGATAAAGTTATTTTATAAAGCAACTTGCTCGATCTCTTTTACAGCATCAAGGATCATATCAGGAGTTACTTCATAAGGCCATACACGTACATCAATTCCAGATAAAGCCTTTGTGATCACAGCATCCATATCATCAATCGTCGCATGAATATCCGCAAGTTTCACAGGAAATCCCATATTCTTGGAGAATTCATAGATTTTCTTAAATTCCTCTTCCTGATGATCAACTTTTAATAAGATCAGGATACAATAAGCAACGATCTCACCATGCAGATGTCCATGTTCTTCGGTAGATTTACATACAGTAAATCCGTTATAGCAGGCATGTGCAAGTCCGGTATTTAAATCAATTCCGACAAGATTTGACACAAAACCAGTAGAAACGATAATTCCAAGAATGACTTCTTCCAGAGCTTTTCCAGGAGTATGATTTCGACATTCTTCTAAGGCTTCTACACCGTATTTTACTAATGGTCTGGCACAAAGATTACTGATCTGGACGCCCATGGAAGTGCTATGGTCTAGATCATTATCACCACGGGCACTGGTTGTACATTCATAAAATTTAGCCATTGTATCACCAATTCCAGCCCACAGGTACTTTTCAGGAGCATTGGCGATCACTTGTGTATTGATAAAAATCCATTCAGAAGGTTTCTCCTGGAAAGAATATTCACGAAGGGAACCATCTGGATGATAGATGATACCAAGTGATGTACAAGAAGCACAAGTAGAAGCAATCGTTGGAAATGTAAAGAATGGTCGGTTGCTTTCCTGTGACAATACTTTACAAGTATCAATCGCTTTTCCGCCACCACATGCAAAGATCATATCAGCATCAATAACTTCTTGATGAGAATTTAATTCATCTATGTGTTCACGACTGGCTTCACCACCGTATTCAAAGACACCGGTGATCATGATATTGCTGTCAGCAACAGCTTCTTTGATCAGATCGGCAGCGGCAGCCAAGGCATGTGTTCCTCCGATGATCACAGCTTTTGTTCCGTATTTTTCACATACCATAGGGATGTCGGCATATGCGTCGGTTCCAATGGAGTAATTTGGGTAGTATTTTCTCATAAGTCATATAACTCCTTCGTTTTGTTAATTTTTTTCATTATACTCCTGAAAGAATGTTTTGACAAATATTATGGAAGTAGTAAAATATATTTGTTCCCTAACCTCAAGTTTTCTGCTTTTTTCAAAAGCAAAAAAACGGAAAGTCTAAGGTGACAGGAAAGATAAGAATAGAACATAAAGGAAGGTAATATAAAATGGCAAAGATTGATATCATATCAGGATTTTTAGGAGCAGGTAAAACAACTCTGATCCAGAAATTATTAAAAGAAGCATTAAAAGGAGAGAAAGTCGTACTGATCGAGAATGAATTTGGCGAGATTGGTATCGATGGAGGATTCCTTAAGGACGCAGGGATTGAAGTAACAGAGATGAATTCTGGATGTATTTGTTGTTCTTTAGTTGGAGACTTCGGAAGTGCATTAAAAGAAGTAGTTACACAGTACAACCCAGACCGTATCATCATTGAACCATCAGGAGTTGGTAAATTATCAGACGTTATCAAAGCTGTACAAGGTGTTGCGGAAGATGTTGAACTAGACTTAAACAGCTTTGTGACAGTTGCAGATGCAAAGAAATGCAAGATGTATATAAAGAACTTCGGTGAATTCTATAATAATCAGGTAGAATATGCAGGATCCATCATCTTAAGCCGTACAGGAGATGTAGCAGAAGATAAATTAAATGAAAGTGTAGCACTGCTTCGTGAACATAACGAAAAAGCTGCGATCATCACAACACCATGGGATGAGCTTTCTGGAGAACAGATCTTAAAAGTTATGGAAGATGGAAATGATATGGTCAAAGAATTATTAGAAGAAGAGGAAATCTGCCCTGTGTGCGGTGGACACCATGATCACGACCATGATCACGAACATCATCACGACCACGACCATGAACATCATCACCATGATCACGATGAAGAATGTGGTTGCGGATGTGGACACGATCACGACCATGATCATGAACATCATCATCACGATCACGATGAAGAATGCAGCTGTGGATGCGGACATGACCACGATCATCACCACCATCATCATGCAGATGAAGTGTTTACAAGCTGGGGCAAAGAAACACCTAAGAAATATAATAAGGAAGAACTGGATACGATCTTACAGAAATTATCCAAAGATGACAGCTATGGTATGATCTTAAGATCCAAAGGTATTTTACAGACAGAAGATGGATCATGGGTTCAGTTTGATCTTGTTCCAGGAGAATATGAAATCCGTGAAGGAAGTGCAGACTACACAGGAAGAATCTGTGTGATCGGATCAAAATTAAAAGAAGATGAATTAGAAGGTTTATTCTTTTAAATAACAGGAGGAAAAAAGATGTACGAAATACCGGCATACCTGGTATGGGGATTTTTAGAGAGTGGAAAATCCACATTGATCAAAGAAACATTAAGCCAGGATTATTTTAATGACGGCGAAAAAACAATGATCCTTACATTTGAAGAAGGAGAAGTCGAATATGACAAAGAAATGTTGGAGAAGACAAATTCTTTCGTGATCAATATTGAAAAAATAGAAGATTTTACAAAAGAATTTGTCAGAGCATGTCAGAGAAATTATTATCCAGATCGTGTTATGATCGAATACAATGGAATGTATTCCATTGATGATCTGATGGATGTGATCGATGAGACAGATCTTGAATTATATCAGGCGATCGTAACGGTTGATGCATCCACAGCTGATATGTATCTAAAGAACATGAAATCTTTATTTATGGAAATGTTTAAGATGGCAGATCTTGTCATTTTCAACCGCTGTGATGATAACACGAATATGGGAAGTTTCCGAAGAAGTATCAAAGCAGTTAATCCAAGAGCACAGGTAGGGTTCGAACGTGCCGATGGAAAAGAAATGGAACAGGATGAACTTCTTCCATATGATGTGAACGCAGAAGTGATCAAAGTCGAAGATGAAGATTATGGAATCTGGTATATTGATGCTATGGAACGTCCACAGGTTTATGAAGGAAAGACAGTGGAAATGCGAGTTCAGGTTCAGAGAAGTCCTAAGATGCCTCCAGGAATGATCATCCCTGGACGTAAAGCAATGACTTGCTGTGAAGATGATATGACATTTATCGGATATCTGTGTAGATTAAATCATACAAAATCTAAGACATTAAAGAGAATTCTCAATAATGAATGGGTTACATTAACAGCACAGATTCATTCAGAATACAACGAAGCATACGATAAGACAATGCCAATCCTGACAGCGATCCGTATTGAAAAATCAGAACCACCAAAAGAACAACTGGTATATTTCTAGATTTTAAAGTTAGGATAAGAAATAAAAATGCAGCGAAATTTAACAAAAGGACCGATTACGGTTAATTTATTACTTTTCGCCCTGCCATTAATGTTTGGAAATCTATTACAACAGCTGTACAATGTAGCAGACACCCGGGTTGTCGGAAGATACCTAGGTGCCAATGCATTGGCAGCTGTTGGTTCTTCTTATACACTTATGACATTTTTAACATCAATAAAAGGATTGATGAAAGATTATTTATGGGTAATATTTTTAGGAATTCTTGCAACATTTTTATATAATTATTTTGCCAATCTGTTGCGAGCGATCGGGAACTCTATGGTACCATTACTGTTTCTGGCAGTATCGTCAATCTTAAATATTATTTTAGATTTATTGTTCGTACTAAAATTTCACTGAGGAGTTCAGGGAGCAGCAGGAGCAACTGTATTTTCACAATATGTATCGGGAATTGGAATCTGTATCTATGCATATGTGAAAGTGAAAGATATCAGGATCACAAAAGAAGATATGTATTGGGGAAAAGAAAATCTTTCTCTTATCCTTAATTTATCCGTTATGACAAGCTTACAGCAGTCAATCATGAACTTTGGAATTCTGATGGTACAAGGATTAGTAAACAGCTTTGGAACCGTTATTATGGCAGCATTTGCCGCCGCAGTGAAGATAGACTCCTTCGCATACATGCCAGTACAAGACTTCGGAAATGCATTTTCAACCTACGTGGCACAAAACTACGGGGCAAAGGAAGAAAAACGAATTAAAGGGAATCTGGATGTCAGTGCCGATAGGGTGGTTTTTGGCGGACATTATTGGAATTTTCTACTATTTTAAATCAAAATAATAGAAAAAGAAATTCCTTTTATCTTCCGCTAGCGAATATTCAACCAATAATTAACGTTATCAAACTCTAGAAACCTGCATAAACTGTAAAAACAACATTTACAGGGGGCTTTTCCATTGAAGAAATACATGGAAGAACGGGTTATTGAAAGTGCAACTTACATTATCGAGCACAATGCAACCGTCCGCCAGACAGCTAAGCAGTTTGGAGTCAGCAAAAGCACAGTACATAAGGATGTGACAGAACGATTAGAGATGATCAACAAAACACTTGCAAGACAAGCAAGGAAAGTGCTTGATATCAACAAATCGGAACGTCATATCCGGGGTGGGATGGCAACAAAGGAGAAATATCTTCATAAGTAATAAAAATAATACCATTCAACAAAAAATGTGAATGGTATTATTTTTATGCAAAACATATTGTTATTCATCTTCAGTAGAAGCTGTATATTTTTCATAAATCTGCATCAGATTACGTCTACGTTTTATATCAACTTTTGCAAATATATTATGAATATGAGCTTTTGTAGTACCAACGGAAATACATAAAGTTTCACTGATCTCTGTATTGTTCATATCATCAAGGAGTAGTTTTAAGATATCCTGTTCTCTTGTGGTTAATTAATATTTTTTACAGAACAGATAAAATTTAGAATAATCTGTTTCTTCATCTTCTTGTGTTGATAGAGCTGCATTAACCTCTGGTAAATAGATTCTGCAGGATTCTTTCACATCATAGGAAGAATGCACCATTAATTCAGCTATAATCTTAGTTAGCATACGGATACAGATCAAAGCAAGAAAGATGATCAAAGGATTACAATGGCAGAAATATTAAAAGAAGGAATGCTGGCCGAAGTGATCGTGTTAGATAGAAATCTGTTCGAGGTTAAGCCAAAAGAAATATTAGATACAAAAGTATTGGTTACGATCATGGACGGAGAGATTATCTATTAGAGGAAGTAAAAGGTGTGAAGTGGCGGAAGCTAAATTGAAAAGGAAGTAATCAGAAAGTGCAACTTATATATTTGATTAATTATTCAGTTAAAGGGATAAAATCATTAGATGAAGATGTGAAACTATCATTTTATAAAAAACAATTTCTAAAAATCCAGATATGAATGGATATAATATCAAAGGAATTTACGGAATGAATGGATCGGGAAAATCGGGAATAGTGACTTCAGTTAAGATTTTAAAGAGTATTCTTACAGATTCAGGTTATTTAAACAATCCAATTATCCATTGAAAGCGATTTTATGGTGAAAATTCTTGATTCTCTTGTTGTATGTCGTTATAAGTTAATTTTATCAAAAGATGTTACAGGAAGATACAGTATTGTATATGAGCGATTATCTACAAAAAAAGCTACTTCAAGAAGTGATAATATGAAAATTATTTTTGAAGTTATTAATGGAAATATAGAAATATTAGAGATTGATGATGGCGAATTATTGAAGGATGTAATTGAAAAAACAAGAAATTTACTGACGATGGAATCAATGAGTAGTTTATTTTATGAAAAATTTTTAATTCCAGAGGCAAAGAAAAAACATTACAAAATATAATGGAAAAGAGTATATATATATGGTTACTTTTTTTCTTTGGAAGAAAACTACATGTTTATTTAGATTAATCATTAGAGGAAAAAGGTCGCCAGGAAGGACGATTAGAAGGCAGATTACAAGGACAAACCGAAAATAAGCTTAAGTTAATCGTGAAAAAAATCCATAAAAATAAATCTTTTGACCAAATTGTAGATGAGTTAGAAGAAGATGCGGATGTTGTGCAGCCTTTGTATGATTTTGTATTGAAGCATATAGATTGGGGCGAGGATGAAATGGTTCAGAAGTATCTTGAGAATATTGAATAACTTATTATGTATAAAATATGGAGAAGGAAGTCCTTTATGCAACTTCTTTCTCCATATTTTGCTTCTTAGTAAAACTCTTTTAAATTACTAACTGTTTCCTTCGTATATTCACATAAATATTTTGAAACGCCCTCAGAATCTCCACATTCTGCAATCGCTGCCGCTGCACATGTGTTACATACATGTCTTAATTTACATTGATTACATTCCATGCTTGTTTTGATCTCTTCTGTTTCTTTCACGATCTTATTCCACAATGTCATAAAATCATGCGTTGTGTCAAAGGCATCATAACTTGGCTGATCTAACACGACACATGAACGTATCATACCTTGCCAATTAATAACAAACGAACTCTGCCCAGCCCGGCATGTCATATGCCCAGGACAGGCATCTCCTTCTTCTGTATGTTCTGCCAGATAAA
>ERZ824473.4113-NODE-4113-length-13352-cov-2.769572_pt1 | contig 13352 bp, 11 predicted proteins | sample MGYA00519874_ERZ824473 | MGnify/ENA primary metagenome ERZ824473 (study PRJEB31778, sample SAMEA3449151) | human gut metagenome | biome: human gut; feature: human-associated habitat; material: faeces | place: United Kingdom | collected 2010/2012 ... | reverse complement strand
AATACAGACCACTTGTGTGCGCCAATGTATCCGTTGTTGCCAGATCATAGTTCTGGGGACCTTCCATTCTGTGTTCCAGCAGACGAAGCAGTCTGGAACATACAAATGTAAGGATAAAGTACATTACCATAGCGATGGTAAAGGATTCAAAGTAAGTATAATAGGCTCCGGCTACGCCTTTTGTTGTGTAGAAAAGTTCTACAATTCCAATAATGGAAAGAACGCAGGTATCCTTGATATTGATGATCAGGTTGTTGCCAATCTGAGGCATGATGTTGCGCAATGCCTGTGGAAGGATTACGTTCATCATAGTCTGTACATGCGTCATTCCGATTGCTTTTGCAGCTTCTGTCTGACCTTCGTCAACAGAAAGGATTCCGCCTCGGACGGTTTCTGCCATGTAGGCTCCGGTATTGATAGATACTACGAAAAATGCCGCAAACCACATGGACATGTTGATATTGAACAGGTAAGCACTTCCGTAATAGATAAACATGGCCTGTACCATCATTGGGGTGCCGCGGAAAAATTCCACGTAGCATGCCATAATAAATTTGAGAAATCCAACCAGTGTCTTTTTAACGGCGGAGTCTCTTTTATCTACAGGAATTGTTTGAATAATTCCAACTATAAAGCCAATAAGGCACCCTAAAAAGGTGCCTACAATTGCTATGATCATTGTATTTCCGGCGCCTGACAAAAAAGAGGTGCCGTATTGCTGGAGCAGATACTGGATCCGGCCCCAGAAGGTTTCAGGAAGCATATTTTTCTCTCCTATCTCTCTCGACTTTATTTACAAAGACCGTCTGCGAAATATCCTGCAAAGTGAATCTTACAAAATGCAGGAATGATTTTTCAAACAGACTCAAATGCAGCGAAATCACTGTAACCCTTACTCTGACAGCGGCTGTACGGAAATTGCTTCGTCCATCATTTCTTTGTAATCATCCTCTGTCATTTTATCCAGTACGCTGTTCAGGGCATCCAGAAGCTCTGTATTGCCTTTCTGTACGGAAATACCAATGTTGATATCTTCGTCAGATACATCGAAGGCTCCGTCTGTGCCGGAGAAATCAAGGAGTTTGAAATCCGGGTAAGCTACGCATGCAGCCATTCCGGTTGGCATATCGGTTACAACGGCATCGCATTTGCCAGACTCCAAAGCAACCAGCATAGCCGGTGCACTTTCCTGTGCAGGCAGGATGTTTGCATCTTCAATCTGCGGCAGGCAGGAATCATACCAGATGGTGTTCTGCTGGGAAGTACAGGTTACGCCTTTTAAGTCTGCTACGCTTGCGGCATCTGCATAGTCGCCGTCACTTTTTACCAGTGTGATAATGGAAGCGTAATAATATGGCTCAGTGAAGTCTACCATCTGCTGACGCTCGGAAGTGATGGACTGTCCTGCGATAACACAGTCAACTTTTCCGGACTGTACAGCAGGTACCAGGGAATCCCAATCCAGCTTTACGATTTCCAGGTCATAGCCCAGCTCGTCGCAGATATGTTTTGCCATCATGACGTCATAACCATATGCGTAGTCAGAGCTTCCTGAAATGGGAACTGCTCCGTTGGAATCATCTGGCTGAGTCCAGTTGTATGGAGCATAGCTACACTCCATAGCTACTTTTAATGTTTTCTTTTCTTCTGCCTGTACCATTGTAAGTCCAAGTCCCGGCATTGCAGTTACTGTAACCGCAGCTGCCATAAGACCACTTGTCATTTTTCTCCATAAATAGTTCTTCTTCACGTTTGTTTCCTCCTCTTAATAGCCTTTCATTAATCATATAACATGAGGTTTTTCGCCCCTTTTTCTTGTTTCAGGGTAAAAAAAATGCAATGGCGGCGTTATCATGCTAACGCGCCATTGCGTTGTAGTTCATATTACTCTTGTTTGTGGGAGAAGTCAAGAGGGGAAACGGAATACATTTTAAATTCTTTTCCATAAATAAAAGACATTTTCAGCAAACGAAAGGTCTGCTCCACGGCAGCTGTCATGTTCCTTATTGCAGTGGCAGGGGACATGGCGGCTTCCAATGTGGTTACCTGACGCAGTATGGGAAAAAAGGCGTCTATTCCGGCTTGGTTGCATGCAGCGGCATCCTCAGTGACTGCGCCAGAGAAGGCGATGACGGGCTTGCCGTACTTTTTGGCAAGCCGGGCAATACCGATGGGAGCTTTGCCCATTACAGTCTGGCCGTCAAGGCGCCCTTCACCTGTAATTACAATGTCAGCAGCTTTTATTGCTGATTCGATTCCGATTTCTTCCAGAACAATGTTGATTCCGGGTTCAAGCTTTCCATGAAGAAATGCACGGAATGCAAAACCAAGACCTCCCGCCGCACCGCAACCTGGATAATCTGAGTTGTAATTTTTACCAATATCAGCGAGCTTCCAGCCTGCGTCCACAGATAAATTTTTACCTTTAACGCGTACCTTTACTTTCATTAAATCAGGATTATCTTGCAGTTCTTTCTCAGCTACATTTTCTTTTCGTTCTGGCTCCAACTCATCATTACCAGCGTTCTGAAAATATTCTGCTGTTATTTCCGCATATTTCTCCATCCACTGATCCATCTGCTCTGCCATTTCCGGGGTTGCACCCTTTTGCGGGCCGAAAATATGGCTGCAGCCGTTTTCGCCGCATAAGGGATTATCTACGTCACAGGCAATTCGAAAATCACAGTCTTTCAGTTCTGGCAGCATATGCTCGCAGTTGATTGCCGCCAGATTTTCCACACCTCGAGCTCCAAACGGTACCTGTTTTCCACCTTCATCCAAAAATTCTGCACCTAATGCCTGAAGCATTCCGATTCCGCCATCGTTGGTTGCACTTCCGCCAATTCCGATAATAAAATGACGGCAGCCTTTTCCTATTGCGTCTTTTATCACTTCACCAACGCCGTAGGTTGTGGTGTTCAGCGGATTGCGAAGTTTCGGTTGAACCAGAGTAATCCCAGCTGCTCCTGCCATTTCTATAATTGCAGTTTTCTCCTCCACAATTCCATACTCACAAATTACAGGCTCTCCCAACGGTCCTGTCACCTTTACTTTTTCCAGTTTGCCGCCAAGCCCTTTCGCCAAAGCCTGTACCGTTCCCTCGCCACCATCTGCTAACGGATACACGATTGCTTCCGCATCCGTAAACACTCTCCGAATCCCTTTCTCTGCTGCCTCTCCCGCCTCTATAGAATCCATACTTCCTTTAAATGAATCAATTGCAATCACTGCTTTCATAAACTGTCATCCCCTTTTTCAGTCCTATCCACTCGTATATGGTGGAGCCTGCGTTTATATTAACATATCTTCTTCTGTACATCCTCAAATTTATTATATTTTTCCTGATATCACAAATCTCTGTATTCCCAAATTTAACCAAATAACTGCTTCCAAAACATTTATAGTTGACATTATGATATCTAAATGATATCATATCAATATCCAAAGATAATATAAGACAGCTATTCCGTATTATAGCTGTCACATACATTCAGGGATATCTGTTATAATCGTTATCCCGGTCAGGAGGCTTATTATGCAGGAAAAAGTTTTGGATAACAAGAAAAATGGTATGGGTATGATGGTACTGTTTATTCTGCTTTATGCAGCAGCTGCTGCCTTTACTACAATCGGTGCCATGTTTTACTGGATTCCATTGATGGTCATTGGAATTATTTGGCTATCCCTGGGATGGATTCCCTTTTGCGGATTAAAAGTTCTGAAGCCACAGGAAGCTCTGGTACTTACTTTGTTTGGTAAGTATGTGGGAACTTTGAAGAACGATGGTTTTTACTGGGTAAATCCGTTCTGTACAGCAGTGAACCCGGCAGCGAAGACCAAGCTGAACCAGAGCGGTGATGTAGATGGCGGAAATGCAGCCAAGTCAGTTCTGACTCTGGCCGCTGCAGGAACAACTGCTTCTGCAAGCAGTTCTTATGTAAACAAGAAGATTTCCCTGAAAATTATGACTCTTAACAATAACCGTCAGAAAATCAACGATTGTCTGGGTAACCCGGTGGAGATTGGAATTGCAGTTATGTGGCGTGTAACTGACACAGCAAAAGCAGTTTTCAATGTTGACAACTACAAGGAATATCTTTCCCTGCAGTGTGACAGCGCACTTCGTAATATCGTAAGAATTTATCCTTATGATGTAGCTCCTAATGTGGATACTACCGGAGACGGAGTTGCAGATGAGGGAAGCCTTCGCGGTTCCAGTGAAATCGTAGCCGGACGTATCCGTGATGAGATCCAGCAGAAGGTTGCAGAAGCAGGTCTTGAGATCATCGAGGCACGTATTACATATCTGGCTTATGCACCTGAGATTGCTGCGGTTATGCTGCAAAGACAGCAGGCGTCTGCTATTATTGACGCAAGAAAGATGATCGTGGATGGTGCTGTTGGCATGGTAGAAATGGCGTTAGAACGGTTGAATGAAAACAACGTGGTTGAGCTTGATGAGGAGCGGAAGGCTGCCATGGTTTCCAACCTTCTGGTAGTGCTGTGCGGCAATCATGATGCTCAGCCGATAGTTAATTCGGGAAGTCTTTATTAATGGCTGCAGATACCAGACCTAAGAAACAAATTCCTCTCAGGCTTTCTGCCAAGCTTTATGACCAGATTGCAGCCTGGGCTGAGGACGATTTCCGCTCCGTAAACGGGCAGATTGAATATCTGCTTACCGAATGTGTCCGGCAACGCAAAAAGAACGGAAAATATGTTTCCGATACAATGGATGAACCGCCGGAACTGGATATTGAATGAATTTCATATTTTTCAGAACAGGGAGTGCCCAAAACTGCACTCCCCTTTTTCTTATCCTTACTTATTTTCAAACATATGCTTCATCCAATCCCCAGCCAGCTGGATCCAGCTTTCGCATTCGGGCTGGATACCGTAGCCGTTGGGGCAGGCGGTTTCTGCAGTGGCAAGGCCAAGGCCGTGACCGCCTACTGGATAAATATGCAGCTCTGCCGGAATATCCAGTGCATGAAGTGCCTGGAAAAACAGCAGGGAATTCTCTACCGGAACGGTGTCATCCGGAGCGGTATGCCACAGGAAAGTCGGCGGTGTATCCTTGCTGACACTATATTCCAGCGATAAAAATCTGCGTTTCTCTTCATCTACATAGTCCTCGCCAAGAACTTTTTCAAAAGATCCCTGATGAGCCTTTTCCCCGGAAGTGATAACCGGATAGCTAAGCATCAGTCCATTAGGACGGAATTTCCCGGCATCCATTCCCAGAGCCTCCGCTACAAATGGCTTGTTCCAGAACACTCCAAGACTTGCTGCCAAGTGTCCTCCTGCGGAAGATCCCTGAACTACGATCTTGCCTGTATCAATATGCCACTTTTCTGCATTTTCACGAAGCATTGCAACTGCTGTGGCAAGCTGCAGAAGTGCTTCCGGGAACCGTGCCGGAGCTACGCTGTAGCGCAGAATTGCCGCATGATAGCCCATAGCCATAAACTTAACAGCCAGCGCCTCCGCCTCACGATCTGAAGTCATCTCATATCCGCCTCCCGGACAAATCAAAACAACCGGCCTCTTTCTCCCCAAATCAATCTCCGGTGAATTATCCAGGAAATAAGTGAACAAATTTGCCTTAAATTCTGAGTCCTTTAACTGGATTTCTATTTTTTCATGAATCATTGGTACAGCCTCCTATATATTGAATGATTTTTCAAACATAATTCTAACCCTATCTTAATACCAATTCATTAAAAATCAAGGGAAAATTGACACTCTGCGGAATGTTGCGACGACCTGCGGTGAATATACATTGCAAACGCACGTCCAGCAATCCACCGTCAATTTTCCAACAACATAACCCCTTTTGCCTCCAGCATCACCACCGTTCCGCCTTCATACTGCTCCCCAGTAAGCAGATCTTTCCGCGCCTCATTCAGCACAAATACAGTCTCCTCATCATTATGGTTCAGCACAAACATCACGCCTTTTCCATCTTTAAACCTCTCCGTTGCCTCAACTCCCTCCGGAGCCTCCAGAACCGGAGAAATCCCTTTTTCTTCCATACGCTCCCGCATAAACATCCGGTAAAATTCCTGTGAAGACCGGGTTCCCACATAATACGCCTTTCCAGCCCCAAAGCTGTTTTCCGTAATCACAGGCGTGCCCGCGTAAAAATCTTCTTCATAAGAAGCCAGCTCTCTGGCCCCCTCCAAATGCATCAGATCACACAGCAAAGACGCCTCACAGGAAACACCGCCATACATAAAGTGATTTCTCTTATCCCGGGGAAGGGCATCGGACTCCTCCACGCCAATAATGTCCACTGCATAATTCTGTTCCTCCAGCGCCCTGTAATATAGAAAAACCTCGTCCAGATATTTCAGATCACGGCTCGGGCCGGCAGAGTACTCAATTGCCCACCAGTTGTCCCAGTCAACCAGAATCGCTGCCTTTGCCCGGCTTCTGGCACCCAGAGTCTTATCCCCAAGCTGCTGCAGTTCCTTTCCAAGCTGGGAAATTTCACGGAAAACTCTGGTATTCTCTGTCCCAACATGGTCAATCACTGCACCATGATACTTTTCACATGCACCAATGGAACGTCTCATCTGGAAAAACAGCACCGCATCTGCCCCATGCGCCATTGCCTGATAGCTCCACAGACGCATAACTCCAGGACGCTTCAGTGCATTATACGCCAGCCAGTTGGTCACACTTGGCGTCTGTTCCATCAGCACAAAAGGCTGTCCCCCTTTGATTCCCCGCATCAGGTCATGATTCATGGCAATTCTGGAGTAAGGATCTTCATTTGCCGGATAATTGTCCCATGAGATAAAATCCATGGATTTTGCCCACATCTGATAATCCAGCGGCTTATAAAATCCCATGAGATTAGTTGTAATTTTGGCATCCGGAACCACAGAACGGATTGCCGCAGCCTCTGCCTGGTAACATTTCAGCATCCCTTCTGAATTGAAACGGCGGTAGTCCAGGGAAATCCCCTGAAAAGTAGTGCGGTCTGGCTCAAAATGTTCACTCAGCATATTTGGCAGCACAATTTCGTCCCAGTCATAGAAGGTATGTCCCCAAAAGCTGGTATCCCAAGCTTTATTTACTTCCTCAATGGTGCCGTATTTTTCCTTCAGCCAGACCCGGAACTGCTTTTCGCAGTTTTCACAGTAGCACTCTCCGCCATACTCATTGCAGATGTGCCAGCCAATCACGCACTCCCGTTCTCCATACCGCTCTGCCAGCTTTTTCGCCAGAAGAACAGAATACTTCTGATAGGTTGGACTGTTCTGGCAGGAATTGTGGCGGCTTCCAAATTTTCGCTTCATGCCGCTAAACTCGGTGCGCAAAATATCTGGGTGGCGTTTCGCCATCCACGCCGGATGAGCCGCTGTAGAGGTGGCAAGGAAAACCTTCAGCCCATTTGCCTCCACCAGATCCATGATCTTATCCAGTTTTTCAAAATTATAAGTATCCTCACTTGGCTGCAAAGCTGCCCAGGAAAATACATTCAAGGTTACCTCATCAATTCCCGCCAGCTTAAAAAGCCGCATATCCTCTTCCCAGATTTCCTCCGGCCACTGCTCCGGGTTGTAATCTCCGCCATATAAAACTTTATTGATTCTGCTGTCCTGAAACATTTTTTCTCCTTTTCAAATATGCCGCATTTAGTTTACATAATTCTAGTTTTCCAAATTTAAATAATCTCCATTATAAACAAAAGCAGGAGAACCCCTTTACGGATCCCCCTGCCCTCGTTTATAAATCCGGCATTTATTTCATTCTGATTTCAACTACTGCCTTGCACTGCAAATCTGCTCCAATTATCTTTATTCTTCCGGAGCCTCAGTAACCTCAGCCTCAGCTGTATCTGCACTATCTGCTGCTGTATCGATCTCTGCAGATGTATCAGCTTCCGCACTGTCATCTGCACTTCCGTCTGCAGTCTCTTCAGCAGCTGCATCAGTTCCGTGCTCTTCCTCATACTGTTTTACAGTAGCTACGCGGGCATCGTTCTGAGCCTTTGCGCACTCCATGTCATAATCCAGTACAGTCTGATAATCCAGGCCTTCCAAAGTATCCTGCATTTCTGCAAGAAGAGAATTAAACTCATCTTCATTGGACGCAAATACCATCTTCCAGGAATAATCTACGATAGAAGCCTTACACTGACCGCGAAGCGTACTAATCTGAGAGTCTTCCTCAGGTACTGCATATCCGCTTCCAGGTGCCACCAAAATCTGGTCATGGCTTGTAAGGTAATCCATTGTTGTCTCTGCTCCCGTCTGAGTTTTCCAGTCAGCGTAGAGAGTATTGTCCTGATTTTCAAGAACAGAACTCCAGGTTGTATAATCATAACAGATTCCAGTTTCCGGATTCACATCAAGCTGGTTTACTGCTTTGTAATTCAATGCGGAAACACCATCTTTCCATGTACCACCGCCCCATTCGTCCGGAACATTTACAGTCTCACCATAAAGAGCCTGTTTACCAAAATCTGTAAGAACCGGCTCACCATCTTTCATTTCCCAGGTAAGGCCTTCTGGCCCACAAGTACTTGCTGTCTGTGCACAGGATTCCATGATTCCCTCCGGAGAATACAGCCAGTCAATAAAATCTGCCAGTCTCTGCGGATCCTCTGCTTTACTTCCAATCATAATTCCAGCATTTCCACCGTTTCCGTTGACCTGACATCCATAAGAGAAAATACATTCATCTGCGATTGGAGCAAGCATGAAGCCTTTTCCCTCAGCTTTATTGGCATCTGTATTGTACGCAGACTGACCGAGCCATGGATATGGGGAAAACAAGATCTGTCCGTCCTGATATTTTGCAAACAGAGTGTCATAATTTTGAGTTGTAGATTCCGGATCTACAAGTCCCATCTGATTTGCCTCAAACAGAAATTTCAGAGACCTTACATATGCAGAATCACTGTCAATAAAGCTCTGATAATCAGAACCGTCTGCTTTTGCAAGCACGAAACCGATCTCATCATATCCATAAAGGCTTGCTTCTGGCTTGGCATTTGACATCAGATTTCCGTCCCAGTCTTTAAACAGGGAAATGGCATAAGTCTGTTTTCCGCTATCACTGGTCGGTACTGCCTCCTGCATTTTCTGAAGTGCCGGAAGAAGATCCTCCAATGTGTTCAGTTCCGGATATCCGGCTGCCTTGTATGCATCCCATCTGAGATAAGCGCCATAGTTTGGCTCAAGACCTTCTGAAGAGGTTGTCGGGGAGTTACTGGAAGATTCAGAAGGAATTGCCCAGATTCCATCTTCTTCTACAAGCTGACTCGTTGTTTCAATTGCGCTGTCATATCTGTGAACGTTCTCAGCATCCTTCAGGTAATCTGTCATATCAATAACCAGACCAGCTGTTACCAGGTTCTGAAGACGTCCATTTCCGCATCCTGTAATAATCAGGTCACCAAGGTCTCCTGCCGCAGAACGTGTCTGGAAAAGAGTATCACCGCCGCCGGCTACGTTCGGTGCAATAATATTCAGTTCCATATTGAATTTGTCTTTTACGATTTTTGCAAACCAGCCAGACTGGATTCCCTGATAGTTTGCCATGCTGTCAAATACATCAACTGTAATAAAGTCCTTGTATTTGGAGTTTCCTTCGGTCTCGCCATCACTGCTGTCCGCACTTTCTGTGCTGTCGCCTGCTGTGCTTTCTACGGCAGTGCTTTCTGTGGAATCACTGTTGTCAGAACCGCAGCCTGCCAGAGTTCCGGCAATAAGTGCTGCACTAAGCATGACGCTGATTGCTTTTCTTTTCATGTTTTCCATCCTCCATTGATGTTTTCATTTTACTTGCTATGTATAAGTTTGTCACTTATTTTTTATCAACCTTTTACAGAACCGATCATAATACCTTTGACAAAGAATCTCTGGAATAATGGGTAAATAAACAGGATCGGAAGTACAACGATTACGGATACGGTCATACGGATTGAGGTCGGGGTCTGCTGAGTGGCAATGGCCGCCATATTCAGTGCACCGCCGGTACTGTTCTTAACCATTGTTGCAAGGGAACTTGCCTGGTTGATGTAGGTGTACAGAAGATACTGCAGAGAGTAAAGCTTCTGATCGGTAATGTAGATCAGGGTATCCTGGAAAGAGTTCCACTGTGCAACTGCCGCGAAAATAGCAACGGTTGCAAGGATCGGGGTACAAGCCGGAAGAATGATCTTGTAGAAAATCTTAAAGGTTCCAGCTCCGTCAATCTCAGCAGCCTCCTGTAAAGCCTTTGGAATGGATTCCACATAGGTTTTAACCAGAATAGTGTTGTACGGCTGCACAATTGCCGGAAGAATGTAAACCCAGAAGGTGTTGTTCAAATGCAGGGTTTTCATGGTGATAAACATTGGAATCAGACCTGCGTTAAAATACATGGTGATTACAATTACACGATACCAGAAGCTTCTTCCCCACATTTTTTCCTGCGTAAACATGAACCCAAGGAACGCACTTGCCAGTACGGTAAGTCCGGTTCCCAGCACGGTTCTTGCCACGGAGATCAGCGCCGCAGTAGAAAGACCGGAAAGCTGAAGTACCTGCTTGTAATTTTCAAAATGGATTCCTTTTGGAATCAGGGTAATCAGACCGTTGGCACTTAAATCGTTGGCACTGATGGTGTTAATGATCAGATAATAAAACGGATACAGGCAGATCAGTGTCAAAAGGCCAAACAGCAGATAGTTAAATACGTTAAAAACCTTATCGGAAGCAGACAGAGGTTTTTTCTTTTCTTTAAATACAACTTTTTCTTTCATCTCTTTCTCCTTCCTTTTAGATAATGGATTCTCCACGGGTCTTCTTGGAAACAAAGTTTACAACGAACAGCAGTACCACACTTACCACACTCTTCAGCATACTGATCGCAGTTGCAAGGGAAAGGCTTGATCCGGTCATACCGATGTTATATACGTACAGGTCAAGCACCTGGATATGAGCCTTGTTGAAAGAGTTCTGGAATACGAAATACTGGTCCATACCATTGTTCAGGAAGTTTGCTACGGAAAGCATCAGCATTACGAAGTAGGTTGGAAGCAGCGCCGGGAATGTAATGTGACGCATGAGCTGGAAGCGGCGGTTTGTAATCGTAGAATGCATAAATCCAGCCATGCAATGGGAAATAAGAAAACAGAAATACTAAAATTACAAAAGGTATGATCATAAGAGTCAGTTTCTTGTTTTTCTTAGAACCTTTTGGTGTTGCGGTTTTTGCCGCGGATGTAGCTTTCGCCATCTGTTTTTTCCCTCCTTCTTTTTAAAGATCTGTTTACCGCAAGTTGCAGCCAGCTGCTGCTTCTGCGTTCACAGCTCTCTTTTAGCTGTTGTCATGGTAGCACTAATTTTTATTGGAAAATACGGTGAAAATTTGACATGGTTTATGGAAATTTTAGAATTAATTCATAGACAAATGAGAAATCACTATTTTTTGCTGTACCCAAGATATGATTTTTACTGTAGACCGTAAAATTCTTTCTATATAATATGAGGGAGTAAGAACTCTAAATGAAACAATGTCATTAAGTAACATTGCTGAACAGTTGAGCTATTTACATCTGAATACTCTGGAGGTAAAACATTATGAAATTCAATCCCGACAGTCCATTTTTTCAGTTTATGAATTCTCTGGCGGCATTTATCGGACTGAACGTGATCTTTCTGATTACATGTCTGCCGATTTTTACCATAGGCCCGGCTCTGACGGCACTTTATACGGTAACCTTGAAAGAAGCACGCAAAGAAGGCGGATACATTTTCTCCACCTACTTCAAAGCATTCAAAGAAAATTTCCGCCAGTCTGCTGCGGCGTTTCTGATTCAGCTGGTTCTGGCACTTGTGTTTCTTTTTAATGCACATTTCTGGGGCGAACAGAATACCGTACTGGGAAATGCACTTATGTTTGTAATGACTGCACTTCTGGTGGTTCTTGCACTGACTTTTATGTACTGCTATCCTTTGATGGCAAGATTTGATAACACCCTGACGCAGTCCATGAAAAACGCATTTTTCGTTGCCATAACCCATCCTAAATTTACATTGGGGCTTGCGGGAATTTTGGCGGTATATCTATTCTTCTGCTTTGGATTTTCTGATTTTGCAAAGGTATTTATGATTTTGCTGGGATTTTCTTTTCTGGCATACTGCAATTCTATGCTGCTGGTGAAGGTTTTTCAGGATTACGAAGAAGAACCTGTAGAATGTATTTTGGAAAAAGAATGATTTTTCTATGAGAAACAGCCTTCCGGAAAGATGTCGGAAGGCTGTTGATGTTTTGTTGAAGCGTATTTGCAAACTATGTTAGATTTCCAAGGTTCCCTGTCCGTAATAAGCATTCTCGCCATGTTTTCTGTAATAATGCTTATCCTGAAGCTCCTGCGGTGCCGGTTTCACATCCGGATTGATCAGCTCGCAGCGGGAAGCCATCTTAGCAACCTCTTCCAGTACAACTGCGTTGTGAACAGCTTCATGAGCATCTTTTCCCCATGTGAAAGGTCCGTGGTTCTTGCAGAGAACTGCGGGAACAGCTTCATAGTCTCTCTTCTTGAAATAATCTGCGATCAGGATACCTGTATTTCTCTCATATGCTTCTGCAATCTCGCTTTTATCCAGATTACGGACACATGGAACTTCTCCGTAAATGTAATCTGCATGGGTAGTTCCATAGCAAGGAATTGCGCGTCCTGCCTGTGCCCAGCTTGTAGCCCAGGAAGAATGGGTATGTACGATTCCGCCGATTTTCGGGAATGCATTGTAAAGCACTACATGAGTAGGTGTATCAGAAGATGGATTATATTTTCCTTCTACTTTATTTCCCTCTAAATCCACCACTACCATATCCTCTGGTGTCAGCTTATCATAATCTACGCCACTTGGTTTTATTACAAAAAGACCCTTTTCACGATCGATTCCGCTTACATTTCCCCAGGTAAAAGTAACCAGACCATATTTCGGCAGATCCATATTTGCTTTGTAAACTTCTTCTTTTAATTTCTCCAGCATAGTTGTGTCCTCCTTTGCACGTATACTATTATCTATACTATATCACTTGTACAGACGTATTTCCACTTGTATTTTGTATATTTCCGGTACTGTTTCATTATTGGCTGTAAAATAGCCAGCGGTCTGTTCCTATTATGTTTCAGCCTGGCTGCAAAATTTTTCTCTGCCTGGCAATACAATTGGCAATATATAGAAATCAGGCTTCTGTAAATTCTACCACAGCGTAGGGTTCGCCGCCTTCTGTGGAAAGGGCGACGGTAACTTTCCCGGTTTCCTGCTTCACTGACGGGTAAAAAATATCTCCCAGTAGTGCCTGTTTCTTGTACTCCGCTCTCATCTGACGGATCACAA
>ERZ824473.4109-NODE-4109-length-13362-cov-4.854663_pt1 | contig 13362 bp, 9 predicted proteins | sample MGYA00519874_ERZ824473 | MGnify/ENA primary metagenome ERZ824473 (study PRJEB31778, sample SAMEA3449151) | human gut metagenome | biome: human gut; feature: human-associated habitat; material: faeces | place: United Kingdom | collected 2010/2012 ... | reverse complement strand
CGGCCATATATAAGATTATCAACTCTTTTTCGAGTTGTCAATCTACAGATTTTTTCGATTTGGTAACATTAGAACGTTCCCTAATTTGGGGAATGCCTCGGCTTTCCCTTAGGAGGGATCCGTTATATCCGTTTAACTAAAGGAACATACTGTATTTTCGTCTCAAAGTACCTCGGAAACAACTTTTATTCTATCATAAAATCAAGCGATTCTCAATAGCAAAATTCATAGCATTTTACGATAGCATTTTCATGCACATTTTCATGTGCTTTCAGATGATAAATTCACCCTTTTATGTCACAAAATATGAGAAATACATTGAAATAATTCTGCTTTCCAGAAGTGTATTTATAATTTAATATTTATTATACTTGAATAAATCCGAAACAGCAAGAAACATGAAAAATGTAAGTATTCAAAAAGAAAATCTGAAAAAGAACTTATGAGGAGAAAAAAGAATGAAGAACAAAAGTAGAAAAAAGAAAGGTGCTGTTCCCAAGATCAATCCTTTGAAAGTACTCACTTCCATTCCAGGATTGATAAAAGGAGTTATAGGAATTATAGTGATCGTTCTGATCGTATTTGTTATAAAAAAAGGATTTTTTGATTCAAAAGAAGGAGAGGTAACAACGATCAGTCAGTCATCGATTGAAAAAATTTTAGATATCAGTGAACTGTCTACACTTGAGTATACGTATAATGCGGTAGCAGCCGGTTATGATGAAGACGGAAAGACGCTTCTTTATCATGTGGCATATGAGGGAACTGTGAGTGCGGGAATTGATTTTGATAAACTGAAAGTGAAAGTGAATCCGGATAAAAAGGAAATAAGGATTACTGTTCCAGAGGCAAAAATTCTGGACTGTAGTGTCAATGAAGGGTCATTGAAATATATTTTCGAGAAAGATGAATATAATACTGCAACAATTTCTGCTGATGCGTACAAAGTCAGCAAAGAAGATCTGAAAAAGAAAGCAAATGAAGAAACCCGGATTACGGAGCTTGCAAAAGAAAATGCGATTTCTGCAATTTCCGGTCTGATTGAACCATGGGTTGATCAGGTGGATGATGAATATACAGTTATAATTAAGTGAGGTGGATACAAATGAAAAAGAAGATCATAACCCTTTCCCTGATCGGAATCCTGCTGATCAGTCTGTTAAGTGGATGCGGAAAATCAGAAGACAAAGAGGCAGCAAAAAGTACAGAGCCGGATATTATGCAGGTCCGTTCCATCTGTAAACTTGCAACAGTAGAATGTTATTATCATAATGTGGCAAAATCCGAAAAGCCGGCAGGTACGGGAATCTGGCATTTTGGGGAAAAGGACCGGCAATTCTGGATTGAATATACCGGAACGGTGAAACTTGGCATTGATATGTCGAAAGTGCAGATGAAAGTAAATGGAACCGATGTAACGGTCACAATTCCTGAAGCTGAAGTACAACAGGTAAATGTAGATGATGATTCGTATAATTCTGACTCCTATATTTTCAGTGAAGACGGGATTAATAAAAATGAAATTACTGCGGAAGATGCAACCGGTGCGGTAGAAAATGCAAGAAATGAAATGATAAAAACAGCAGAAGAGAATACAGCACTTCTTGTAAATGCACAGGAGCGGGCAAAAAAGATGATTGAGAATTATATCATGCAGCTTGGAGAAACGACGGGAACAGAATATCAGATCACATGGAAATATGAATGAGAATCTGAAAAAACAGTCAGTAAAAAATAGAAAATATGAAAATAAAAAGGTGGCGGAGATCAGCGGAGATTTCCGTCACCTTTTTGCATAAGTTGATGTCGGGGTCAAAAGCCCCCGACTTTGATGCCTACGGATTGCTCCGTGCTACGCACTCCCACAATCCTACCCAATATTCACATAAAACTATTTTGACGTTGCGTTAAAATCATCATAAAAAAGAGAAATAGAGTAGAGTAATTCAGCGAATCGGAGGTTTATTGATAGAAAAAAATTAATTATACTGGATTTATGCAAAAAAGTGATGGGGAGTTTATGCCACAGCTTATCAGATAAAATGGACTTTAGAAACCATTTAAAAAGCAGTTTGGAAAATATTAAGGAATGAGAAAATTAAAAAAGAACAAGAGGAGGATTTGTATGAATTATTTAGTAATAGACTTAGAGATGTGTAAAGTACCAAAGGATTATAGAAATAAGAATTATAAATACGCCAGTGAAATTATTCAGATTGGAGCGGTTCTCCTTGATGAACGATACAGAAGACGGGATGAGATCTGCTTATATGTTCATCCTGAACATGGAGTGATTGATAACTTTATCGCAAATATGACTGGAATCAAGAATCGGCAGATCAAGAATGCACCGAAATTAAGAGAGCGTCTTTTAGAATTGACAGAGTGGATTGGAGATAGAGAGTATCAGGTGTTTGCATGGAGCAACAGTGATTTTTCACAGTTGTCACATGAGGTCAGATCTAAGAAACTGCAGGATGAAAAAATCCAAAGCTTTATGGCCCCGGAAAGATGGATCGATTATCAGGAAGTTTTTGGAAAGAAATACAGTTTTGAAAAAGCAGTCAGTCTTCAGGAGGCTTTGATGCTCTGTGATCTTACGCAGGACGGAAGGATGCATGACGGACTGGATGATGCACTGAATACTGCTAAGCTGATCCGGAAGTTGGAACTGAATCCGGAGTATCAGTTGATTTGCCGGCAGACGCTGACGGAGGAAGAATCTGATCCGCTGAATATATGTCTGGGAGATTTATTTGCAGGATTGCATATTGAGTGTGCCTGAGAGGGGGCTGAAGAGCAGCAGGAAAGAGCAGTTTCAGGCACGGATTCAGGTGTCAGAAATTCTCTGAATGATAAAAAACATCGTAGATAAAAAACATCGTAGTCAGAAAGAGTTGAAAAAGTAAGAGCCGAGATTTATAATAAAGAAGATTATCGGAGGAACTCTTTTATGATAAATATAAAAAGATATGGCACGCTCTGTCTGTCCGCAATACTGGCAGCAGCGTTTGTTCTGACCCCGGCAGTAAAGATATTTGCTGAGGAGGGGGATACAGCGGCGGATCGTGAAACCCAGCGGCAGACTTGCTATGCAGAGCCGACGGATTCAAATGGACTGACGAACTGGCCGCAGGGACCGGCAGTTTATGCTGATTCAGCGATTGTGATGGATATGAACAGTGGAGCGATCCTATATGGAAAGCAGATCGATAAGCAGCATTATCCGGCAAGTATTACAAAGCTTCTGACTACACTTGTTGCACTGGATCATGCGAAACTGACAGATAAAGTAGAATTTTCACAGGACAGTATTTCTTTCCTGCAGTACGGAGATGCTCATATTGGGATGCGTGCAGGAGAGGAATTGACGCTGGAAGATTCTTTATATGCCGTGTTGCTTGCATCTGCCAATGAAGTGTCGTATGCAGTTGCAGAGAGCGTTGGAAAGCAGATGGGCGGAGACTACAATACCTTTATAGAGGCGATGAATGAAGAGTCAGATGCACTGGGATGTACCGGCTCACACTGGACGAATGCAAATGGACTTCATGATGAGCAACATTATACGACAGCTCATGATATGGCTCTGATTGGGGCAGCAGTATATCAGAAAGAAGCATTTCGGACGATCGCACAGTCACTGACACATCAGATTCCACCGACCAATCTGGTAAATGAGGTGAGAACGGTCAATCAGAAGCATAAGATGCTCTGGCCACAGAATGCAAATTATTATGAGTATTGCAAAGGTGGAAAGACCGGTTATACAGATCAGGCAAGAACGACCCTGGTGACGATGGCAGATAACGGAGAGCTGCAGTTGGTTGCAGTGGTGCTATATGATTTCGGGTCAGATGCGTATACGGATACCAGAGCCATCTTTGATTATGGATTTAATAATTTCTCGAAAGTGATGCTGAAAGATCTGGAAAAAGCAGACGGAGTACGGTCATATAAAGATGAGGAAAATGCTTATGTAGTACTGCCCCCCAACGTGAAGTTTTCAGATCTGAAAGCGGAAGTTAAAGCAAAGGATGGTTCCGTCAATGAGGGAACCGTTACATATACCTATGAAGGACAGATCGTAGGGAAGGCAGATGTAACGCTGGATAATAAAAAGTCGGTAGAGAAACCGACAATAACAAAAGGAACAGAAAAGACTGGCACAACGACAGACAGGAAGGAGAAAGAGAGCAGGCCGGTGGTGCTTATCGCTGTGGTCGCAGTGGTTTTGGTACTTGTGACGGGAGCGGTTGCATGGATAAAATATAAGCAGGCAAAAAGCAGACGGCACAGGCGGAAAAGACATCGCAGAAAGACATCGCAGAAAAAGAAAAAACCTTGACTAGCAGGCAGAATCTCTTTATAATAATTCTGTATGGAAGACTACAGGTTAAAGCGATGACGGAGAGAGTAGGATTTATCTGAACATCCCAGCGAGCCGGGGAAGGTGTAAGCCCGGTATCAGTAAGAGATTTCTGAAGATCACTCCAGAGCAGCAACCCCTGAAACGGAAGCATTTAACAGGCATACCGGTGATTCCGGTGAGACAGATTTCGAGGAGTAAGGGTTGACGTGAGTTCTGCGTTAAAGAATACCATATGCGGATCGGGAAGATCCAAGTATGCTGTAACAGGTGGTACAACGAAAGGAATTTCAGACCTTCGTCCTATTACGGACGGAGGTCTTTCTTTATTTTAGAAGATTCCTTTTCCAAAATATATTTTAAGAAAGGATCAAAGCTATGTATAAGAAAGTTTCAACAGACATGAATTTTGTTGAGCGTGAAAAAGAAGTTGAAAAATTCTGGGATGACGAAAATATCTTCCAGAAGAGTATGGATGAAAAAGAAGGATGCCCGGATTATATTTTCTATGACGGACCTCCGACAGCCAATGGCAAGCCGCATATCGGACACGTTCTGACCCGTGTTATCAAGGATATGATTCCGAGATACCGCACAATGAAAGGTTATATGGTTCCGAGAAAGGCAGGATGGGATACGCATGGTCTTCCGGTAGAGCTGGAAGTTGAGAAGATGCTCGGACTGGACGGAAAGGATCAGATCGAGAAATACGGTCTTGAACCATTCATCAAGAAATGTAAAGAAAGTGTATGGAAATACAAAGGAATGTGGGAAGACTTCTCCGGCACAGTTGGATTCTGGGCTGATATGGAGCATCCATATGTAACGTATGACAACAATTTCATCGAGTCTGAGTGGTGGGCTTTGAAGAAAATTTGGGATAAAGGACTCCTTTACAAAGGATTCAAGATTGTTCCTTACTGCCCTCGTTGTGGAACACCTCTTTCTGCACAGGAAGTTGCACAGGGATATAAGGATGTCAAGGAGCGTTCTGCAATCGTCCGCTTTAAAGTCAAAGATGAGGATGCGTATATTCTTGCATGGACAACAACACCATGGACACTTCCATCCAACCTTGCACTCTGCGTAAATCCAAAAGAGGATTATGCAAAGGTAAAGGCAGCAGACGGAAGAGTTTATTATATGGCATGTGCATTGCTTGATACCGTTCTTGGAAGACTTGCAGAAGAAGGAAAAGATGCTTACGAAGTACTTGCAACGTATAAGGGAACAGAACTGGAGGGCAAAGAATACGAGCCACTGTACCAGTGTGCGGCAGACGAGGCTGCAAAGCAGCGTAAGAAAGCATTTTACGTTGTATGTGATGAGTATGTAACTCTGACAGATGGTACCGGAGTTGTTCATATCGCACCGGCATTTGGTGAAGACGATGCCAACGTAGGAAGAAAGTATGATCTTCCATTTGTACAGCTTGTAGATGAAAAGGGTAACATGGCAGAGTCTACACCGTTTGCAGGACTGTTCGTAAAGAAAGCAGACCCGGAAGTATTAAAAGATCTGGATGCAAGGGGACTTCTCTACGATGCACCGAAGTTTGAGCATAGCTATCCTCACTGCTGGAGATGTGATACTCCGCTGATCTATTATGCACGTGAGTCCTGGTTCATCAAGATGACAGCAGTTCGTGATGACCTGATTGCAAATAATAATACAATTAACTGGATTCCGGAGAGTATCGGTAAGGGACGTTTCGGTGACTGGATTGAGAACGTTCAGGACTGGGGAATCAGTCGTAACCGTTACTGGGGAACTCCGCTGAATATCTGGCAGTGTGAGTGTGGATGTATGCATTCTGTCGGAAGTATTGAAGAACTGAAATCTATGTCCGATAACTGCCCGGATGATATTGAGCTGCACCGCCCATACATTGACGCAGTAACAATCAACTGCCCGGATTGTGGTAAAGAAATGCACAGAGTGCCGGAAGTTATCGACTGCTGGTTTGACAGTGGATCTATGCCGTTTGCACAGCACCATTATCCGTTTGAAAATCAGGAGCTGTTCGAGAAGCAGTTCCCGGCAGACTTTATTTCCGAGGCTGTTGACCAGACAAGAGGATGGTTCTACTCCCTGCTTGCCATCTCAACGCTGCTGTTCAATAAAGCACCGTATAAGAACGTTATCGTGCTTGGACACGTACAGGATGAGAATGGACAGAAGATGAGTAAGTCCAAAGGAAATGCGGTTGATCCGTTTGATGCACTGGAGAAATACGGAGCAGATGCGATCCGCTGGTACTTCTACATCAACAGTGCACCGTGGCTGCCGAACCGTTTCCACGGAAAAGCAGTACAAGAAGGACAGCGTAAGTTCATGGGAACTCTGTGGAATACTTATGCATTCTTTGTACTGTATGCAAATATCGACAATTTTGATGCTACAAAGTATACACTGGAATATGATAAACTTCCGGTTATGGATAAATGGATTCTTTCCAAGATGAATACCATGGTAAAAGATGTGGACAACAACCTTGGTAATTACAGAATCCCGGAGGCAGCACGTGTGCTTCAGGATTTCGTAGATGATTTAAGTAACTGGTATGTAAGAAGAAGCCGCGAGCGTTTCTGGGCAAAGGGAATGGAGCAGGATAAGATCAATGCTTACATGACTCTGTATACAGCCCTTGTTACGGTATCAAAGGCAGCAGCTCCGATGATTCCGTTCATGACAGAGCAGATCTATCAGAACCTGGTTCGCAGCATTGACAAGGATGCTCCGGAGAGTATCCACCTGTGTAGTTTTCCGGAAGTTCATGAAGAGCAGATTGACAAAGAGCTTGAGAATAATATGGAACACGTACTTGACCTTGTAGTAATGGGACGTGCATGCCGTAACGCATCCAATATCAAGAACCGTCAGCCGATCGGTCAGATGTTTGTAAAAGCAGACTTTGAGCTTTCTGAATTTTATCAGGAAATCGTAGCAGACGAGCTGAATGTTAAGAATATTAAATTTACAGATGATGTAAGAGACTTTACTTCTTATAGCTTTAAACCACAGTTGAAGACAGTCGGACCAAAGTATGGTAAAATGTTAGGTGGTATCAAAGCAGCACTCAATGACATCGATGGAAATGCAGCAATGGATGAGCTGAATACTACTGGCGTACTCAAACTGGATGTAAATGGTCAGGAGATCGAACTTTTCAAAGAAGACCTTCTGATTGATACAGCTCAGATTGAAGGATATGAATCTGTCAATGATAATGGAATCACAGTTGTACTGGATACGAATCTTACACCGGAACTTCTGGAAGAAGGATTTGTAAGAGAGATTATCAGCAAGATCCAGACGATGAGAAAAGAAGCTGATTTCGAGGTGATGGACAAGATCCGTGTTATGTATGAAGGCAGCGAAAAAGCAGAAGCTGTTTTTGAAAAGAACAGCACCCTGATCGGTGGAGAAGTACTTGCCACAGAAGTTGTAAAGGCAGAGCCTGCAGGCTATGTAAAAGAGTGGAAGATCAACGGTGAAGCAGTTACGATGGGTGTCGAGAAAAAAGGAGAATAAAAGGATGTTCAGTAAAAGATTTGAGAAGGCTGCATTTAAGACAGCAGTGAAAGAAAATGTAAAGACGCTTTACAGAAAGACGATTGATGAGGCTACACCTCAGCAGTTATTTCAGGCGGTTTCTTATGCAGTTAAGGATGTTATTATTGATGACTGGATCGAGACGCAGAAGCGTTACGATGAGACAGATGCAAAGACTGTTTACTATATGTCCATGGAGTTCCTGATGGGACGTGCATTAGGTAACAACCTCATCAATATGACAGCATATAAAGAGGTAAAAGAAGCGTTGGAAGAGATGAATATTGACCTCAACGTGATCGAAGATGAAGAGCCGGATGCGGCTCTCGGAAATGGAGGACTCGGTCGTCTTGCAGCATGTTTCCTGGATTCTCTTGCGACATTGAATTATCCGGCATACGGCTGTGGAATCCGTTACCGTTACGGTATGTTCAAGCAGAAAATTGAAAATGGATATCAGGTAGAAGTACCGGATAACTGGCTGAAAGAAGGAAATCCGTTCGAGATCCGTCGTGAAGAGTATGCAAAGGAAGTACGTTTCGGAGGAAATATCCGTTTCGAGAAAGATCCTGTTACAGGAAAAGATAAATTTATTCAGGAAAATTATGAGTCTGTTATGGCAGTTCCGTATGATATGCCGGTTGTTGGATATGGCAACCACGTAGTAAATACACTGCGTGTATGGGATGCAAAGCCGATCACGGATTTCAAACTGGATGAGTTCGACAGAGGAAATTATCATAAGGCAGTAGAGCAGGAGAACCTTGCAAAACTGATCGTAGATGTTCTTTACCCGAATGATAATCATTATTCAGGAAAAGAGCTTCGTCTGAAGCAGCAGTACTTCTTCATTTCTGCAAGTCTTCAGGCACTGATCGCAAAATATAAAAAGAAGCATGGAGACATCAGAAAGCTGTATGAAAAAGTTGTCATTCAGATGAACGATACGCACCCGACGGTTGCTGTACCGGAGCTGATGCGTCTTCTGATTGATGCAGAGGGACTTAGCTGGGATGAGGCATGGGAAGTAACAAGCAAGACCTGTGCTTATACAAACCATACGATTATGGCAGAAGCACTTGAAAAATGGCCGATCGACCTGTTTTCAAAACTGCTTCCGCGTATTTATCAGATCGTACAGGAGATTGACCGCCGCTTCGTGATCCAGGTTCGTGAGATGTATCCGGGAAATGAAGAGAAAGTACGGAAAATGGCAATCCTTATGGATGGACAGGTTCGTATGGCAAATATGGCGATCATAGCAGGCTTCTCTGTTAATGGTGTTGCAAAGCTTCATACGGAGATCCTTGAGAAGCAGGAACTGAAAGATTTCTATCAGATGATGCCGGAGAAGTTCAACAATAAGACGAATGGTATCACGCAGAGACGTTTCCTGGCTCATGGAAATCCGCTGCTTGCAGACTGGATCACCAGTAAGATCGGTGATGGCTGGATTACAGATCTCTCTCAGATCTCCAAGCTGAAACCACTGGTTGAGGATGAAGAGGCAAGACGTGAGTTCATGGAGATCAAATACCAGAATAAAGTTCGCCTTGCAAAGTATATCAAGGAGCATAATGGAATTGATGTAGATCCGCGTTCTATCTTTGATATTCAGGTAAAACGTCTGCATGAGTACAAGCGTCAGCTCCTGAATGTACTGCATATTATGTATCTGTATAATCAGATCAAAGAGCATCCTGAGATGTCCTTCTATCCGAGAACATTTATTTTCGGAGCTAAGGCAGCAGCAGGTTATCTTCGTGCAAAAGAGACGATCAAACTGATCAACTCCGTAGCGGATGTTGTAAATAACGACAGAAGTATCAATGGTAAGCTGAAAGTGGTATTTATTGAAGATTACAGAGTATCCAATGCAGAGATCCTTTTTGCGGCAGCAGATGTCAGCGAGCAGATTTCTACAGCTTCTAAAGAAGCTTCAGGAACAGGTAATATGAAGTTTATGCTTAATGGTGCACCGACGCTCGGAACAATGGATGGAGCGAATGTAGAGATCGTTCAGGAAGTTGGTGAGGAGAATGCATTTATCTTCGGATTAAGCTCACAGGAGGTTATCAACTATGAGAACAATGGTGGATACAATCCGGTTGACATTTATTTCAATGACTGGGAGATCAAGCGTGTAGTAGACCAGCTTATGGATGGAACTTACTCCAACGGTGACCATAATATGTATATCAATCTGTACAACTCACTGTTAAATACACAGTGTACAGACAGAGCAGACACTTATTTCATTCTGAAAGATTTCCGTTCTTATGCAGATGCACAGAAGAGAGTTGAGGAAGCTTACAGAGATCAGCAGAAATGGTCTAAGATGGCAATGCTCAACACTGCATGCAGTGGTAAATTTACATCAGACAGAACGATTGAAGAGTATGTACAGGATATCTGGCATCTTGAAAAAGTAGAAGTACCTTCAGGACAGGATCTTTTTGATTAAGACGGGGAGGAATGACAGATGGAATATGGAAATGATTTTGATTTTTCGTACGGAGTTCCGGATGGTCCGACAATGAGCAGCAGTGGATCAGATATATTTTCAGTGATCATGACCGTTTATCTGTTGGTGATCGTGGCAGCCGTGATGATTGGTATTGTGAAATATGTATTTAAATCCATTGCACTTTACCGTCTGGCACAGAGAACAGGAAATGCAAATCCGTGGATGGCATGGGTACCGTTTGCGAGATCTTATCTTCAGGGAGATCTTGCAGGCAGTATGCCTTTAAAGAAAAGAAGACTTCAGAGTCCGGGACTCTGGAAAGTCCTTATTCCGTTGATCGGAACGGCTGTAATCGCAGGACTTTATTTCCTTTTCATTGTTGTGGCAGGAATTGGAACTGCATTGAGCTATTCCACCGGAATGGGTGCAGGAAGTCTGACACTGATCTGGGTGATAGTTTTCCTGCTGATTATTGCAGTAGTAGCACTTCAGGCGATTGAAGCGGTGCTGGATGTACTGGTGAACTTTCATATTTACCATAGACTGACATCCCATAATATGGCGATTATCCATAGTGTTCTTGGTATATTTATTCCAATGTACGAAGCAATCTGCTTATTTATTATGAGCAAGAAGCCGTATAACCCGGGAATGGAGCCAAATCTTCCACCGCAGGCACCAAATTTCGGTGGTAATCCGATTCCTCCGACGATGCCTGTATCACCGGCAGCATCAGAAACTCCGGCAGAATCTGTATCTCCGATGCCAGCAGAAGCACCGGTACAGCAGGTCCCGGTAACTCCGACAGAGTCATCGGCACAGAATCCGTATGTGAATCCGATGCAGGTTCAGGGAACAGAAAACCTGGCAAAAGATGCACAGAGTACAGAAGCAGAACCGACAGAAAATAGTGCAGAAAAATAAAGCGTAAAGGTAAAATTTCATACAGGTTCTAAAATAAGACAGCCCTTCATATAATAAAGTATGGAGGGCTGTCTTTATGAGCTTTTATTCAGCAAAAAAGAAAATAAAAAATATAGCTGCATTTCTGATCATCCTCATATTTCTTCCATATGTTGTCTCTATTTTTGTAAATGGAAAAGATGTGAATCTACAAAATGGGAGCGGTCATTTTACAATAAAAGTTGCAAGAACAGACCCAGATGGAACGGAACTGGATCTTGATCTGGACTGGGAAGAGTATCTGATCGGGGTTCTTGCATATGAAATGCCGGAGTCTTACGAATTGGAAGCGTTGAAAGCACAGGCCGTGGTGCTGCGTACAAGCCTGTGCAGAGAACTGGCAGAAAACGAGGAGAAGACGGCAACAGAGAAATATCTGACTCATGCAGAAATGAAACGGAAATGGGGAGCGGCCAATTTTGATACATATTTGAAAAAATATACCAAAGCAGTGGAAGATACAGAAGGAACAGTGGTCTGGTATAATGAGGCTTGTGCATGGACACCATATCATCAATCCAGTAACGGTGAGACACGGAACGCATCAGAAGTTCTTGGAACAGAAGATTATCCTTATATCTGTAAGAGAGAATGCCCGTTGGACAAAGCGGCTGAGGATGAAATTCAGGTAACAGTTTTTGACTATCAGGAAATACAACAGTTATGCAGAGATTTTCTGGTGGCAGAAGAAAATTCGGAGAGTGCAGAAAAAGGCTATAACTTTGCTGACTTTGAAATACTGGAAATGGATTCTTCCGGTTATGTGCGACAGATGAGGATGGGAGATACAGTCTGTACCGGGGATCAGTTTCGGGATGCATTGTCCCTGTCTTCCAGTGCATTTTCATTTTACGAGAGTATAAAAGGTTTGAAGATCACGACCATCGGAAAAGGACATGGACTGGGAATGAGTCAGTGGACAGCAAATGAAATGGCAAAGGAAAAGAAAAATTATGAAGAAATCCTGCAGTTCTTTTTTGAAGGAACAACATTAAATAAAGAATTTGACGAAAAAGAAGCGACAGGGAATTAAAATAGAATTCTTTCCGAATAGAAGTCACATATTCTGGCAATGCTATAGTCAGAGGTGATGATGAATGAATAAGAAAGAGAAGTTTTCCTTTTTAAAGGGAAAAGGAGCTTCTGTTGGAATCGTACTTTGCTTCGTGGCAGTCATTGCAATGGTGGGGACAGTTACATTCAGAAATTACAAAAAGAATATGAATGAGCAGATTGCAAAGGTTCAGCAGGAGACAGAAAAACTGACAAAAGAAAATGATGCAGCGGCAAATTCAAAAGATGTACTTCCAATGGAGGGAGAGGAAGATGCAACACCGTCACAGACAGATCATGCGGATCGTCAGGAACAAGAAGGAGCATCCTCCACAGACGGAACAGAGGCAGAAAATGGACAGCAGCAGGGGCAGGAGACGGATGAAACTGCGGCACAGGGAGGTTCCGGTGCATGGTTTACGGAAGCAAGCATACTGGAGTGGCCGGCAAGCGGGGCAACGCTGATCGGGTACAGTATGGATCAGACCGTTTATTTTCCTACTTTAGAAGAGTATAAGTACAATCCGGCAATGATCATCGGTGGTGAAGTCGGGGAAAGCATCAAGGCATCAGCGACAGGAACAGTGAGCAGTATTGAAGAGACAGCACAGACGGGAACAACCGTTACATTGGATATGGGAAATGGATATGCGGCTGTTTACGGCCAGTTAAAAGACCTGTCCGTATCAGAAGGAGATACTGTTGCAACAGGTGAGCCGATCGGTCTGTTGAATGAACCTACAAAATACTATAGCGTGGAAGGACCGAATCTCTATTTTAAGGTAATGAAAGATGGAGAGCCGGTAGATCCGATGAAATTTATGGAGTGAAATTTGTAGTTGTTGGGGTGATACGCTTGTAAAGAAAAAGACTTCTTTATGGCGAAGCGGACGCAGAAATCAGGGATATTCCTTCGCAGTGCAGGCCCGCTTTACCTCAGCCCGTTGACCGTTTG
>ERZ824473.4108-NODE-4108-length-13363-cov-2.538398_pt1 | contig 13363 bp, 13 predicted proteins | sample MGYA00519874_ERZ824473 | MGnify/ENA primary metagenome ERZ824473 (study PRJEB31778, sample SAMEA3449151) | human gut metagenome | biome: human gut; feature: human-associated habitat; material: faeces | place: United Kingdom | collected 2010/2012 ... | reverse complement strand
TCGCCGCCCCATTCCTCGACAACGAGGGACTGCTCTGTGAGCTGCTGCTTAACTCTGTCAGGGTCTGCGCCTTCTTTATCCATTTTATTGATAGCAACGATTATTGAAACGCCTGCTGCCTTTGCGTGGTTGATAGACTCGATAGTCTGCGGCATGATACCGTCATCAGCGGCAACAACGAGGATAGCGATATCTGTAACGTTCGCACCTCTTGCTCTCATGGCTGTGAAAGCTTCATGGCCCGGAGTATCAAGGAACGTTATCTTCTTGCCCTGATACTCTACCTGATAAGCACCGATATGCTGTGTGATACCGCCTGCCTCAGTGTCAGTAACGTGAGCGTTTCTTATTCTGTCGAGGATAGATGTCTTACCATGGTCAACGTGACCCATAACGACAACGACAGGGCATCTTTCCTGCAGGCTCTCCTCTGGATCTTCGTCAGTTTCGATAAGTCTTTCTTCTATTGTAACGTGTACTTCCTTTTCAACCTTTGCGCCAAGCTCTTCTGCAACAAGTGCGGCGGTATCAAAGTCGACCACCTCATTGATAGAAGCCATTACGCCAAGACCCATAAGCTTTTTGATGACCTCGGTAGCTGTTACTTTAAGTCTGCTTGCAAGCTCTGAAACAACGATCTCGTCAGGTATCATGACCTTGAGCTGCTGCTTTCTTGCTCTTTCAAGCTCCAGTCTGCGGAGCTTTTCGCTCTCAGTTTCCTTCTTATGTGAGAACTGCTGTTTCTTTCTCTGCTGAGATTTCTGGGTGAGCTTCTGCTTCTTTGTGAAGTTATCCTTGCTCTTGTTCTGCTTTGAGTTTGCAAGGTTATCATACTTCTCGTTATACTTATCAAGCTCTATATAGCTTCCTCTTGTGTCGATAGTTCTCTGTGTGCCGAACGAATCGTTATCCTCAGAGATAGTATATCCGCCTGAAGCTTCTTTCTTATCAGAAAAACCGCCAAGCTGCTGACGAACGCCATGCTCTTTCTTCTTTGCAGGCTTCTGTGGAGCTGGCTGCTTTTTCTTCTGTTCAGGTGCAGGCTGTTTTGTTTCGGCCTTGACCTCCGGCTTCTTTTCCACCTTTGGCTCTGCCTTAGGCTCAGGCTTTGCTTCCGCCTTTGGGGCTGGCTTAAGCTCAGGCTTCTTTTCAGCCTTTTTCTCCTTTTTCTCAGCCTTTACAGGCTTCTTATCTGCCTTCTTTTCTTCCTTGGCAGGCTTTACGTTATTTGCATAGAAAGCATCAAAGCTGTCCACCTGATTGTTCTGTGTATAATACTCCAGAACATAAGAGATCTCCTCAGGGGTAAGCACTGACTGTGTTTTCTTTGGCTCTCCGCCGAGCTTGCCAAGACACTCGATAAGGTCGTTATTTGTAACTTTCAGATCCTTAGCCATATCGCTAAGCTTATATTTAGTTGTTTTCATACTCATAGGCTGTAAAATACCTCCTCAATAAATGCTAAATGCTATAAAACTCATTTTCGTCTATAGGGATCTCCTCAAGCCCTTTGGCGCAAGCCTTTGCGAAGCCTCCCTCGCAAATAGCGATAACGCCTGTTCTTTTGCCAAGGCCAAAATGGATATCGTCCATTGTCATGCCAAGGCTGTAAAGCTTTATCCCGTTTTTGTAGCAGTTGAACTTTATCTCTTTAAGAGATTTAGGTGAAAAATCCGTTGCCGCAAACACTGCGCAGGCTTTGCCTGTATTGCAGGCGTCCTTCACCATATCCATACCCATTACAAGCTTTCCTGCTTTTCTGCACATTGTAACAAGCCCTATTTTATTATTCATTTTCCCTAAGCTCGCCCTCCATGCTGTTATATATATCCTCGCTTATCATGCAGGAAAAGCTTCTTTCAAACTTTCTTGCTTTTCTTGCTTTCTCAAAGCATTCGACGCTTTTGCATATATAAGCGCCTCTGCCTGATTTTTTGCCTGTGAGGTCAAGGGAGATATCCCCCTCTTTTGACTTCACCACTCTGATAAGCTCTCTCTTGGGTTTCATTTCACCGCACCCAAGACACATTCTCATTGGTATCTTCTTAGTTTTCATCATCAGCAGCCTCAGCCTTTGCAGAGCTTTCGGATACGATATCTATTTTATAGCCTGTCAGACCTGCGGCAAGCTTTGCGTTCTGACCCTTATTACCGATAGCAAGTGAGAGCTGGTTATCTGGAACAGTAACACGGCACTCTCTTACGCCCTCCTCTTCGCTGAGAACAACGTTTATTACCTCAGCCGGAGCAAGAGCCTTTGCGATAAACTGTGCAGGGTCTTCGCACCAATTGATAACGTCTATCTTCTCGCCCTTAAGCTCGTTCACAACAGAAGTTATTCTTGACTTTCTAGGACCGATACAAGCGCCTACGGCGTCAACATTAGGGTCCTTTGAATAAACCGCTATCTTGCTTCTTGCGCCTGCAACTCTTGAAATAGCCTTTACTTCAACAGTGCCGTCTGCTATCTCAGGAACTTCAAGCTCAAAAAGTCTTTTAACAAGCTCTCTGCGAGTTCTTGATATCTTGATAGAAGGCTTTCTGTCAGGATTTGCGATACCCACAACATATACCTTGATGATATCTCCTGCCTTGAGTGTTTCGCCTGGTATCTGCTCGTTTCTTACAAGATAAACTTCGTTCTTGTCGATAGTAAGTATAGCGTTCTGAGTAGCAGGCTCGACCTTCTGGACTGTGGCAGAAACGCACTCATGCTCCTTATCGTGATACTGCTCGATAAGTCTTGCTCTTTCAAAATCCTTGATATCGTGCTTGATAGACTGCTTTGCATTCTGAGCGGCAACTCTGCCGAACTTTGCAGGGTCGAGAGGTATCTCCACCATATCGCCCACCTTGATGTTAGGGTCATAGACCTTTGCTTCGTCAAGGAAGATCTCGTTGTCAGGGTCGTCAACATACATAACGTCCATAACTTCCTTGAGTATCCTTATATCGAGCTTTCCTGTAACAGGGTCGATATCCACTCTGATATTCTCACAGTAAGGATAATCCTTCTTGATAGCCTTTTCGATACCTGATTTTATTTTCTCAATAAGTATATCGCTGCCAATATTATTTTCCTTTTCCAAATCCGTCAGAGCTTCAAAAAATTTGCTGGTCATTTCCTTATTCATTTTCTGATCAATCCTTTCACACTTGATTCGGGCTTTGCCCATATTTATTAAATTTCTACATTCAGAACAGGTCTGCGTCATCATTGAGCTTTACATAAGCACAATCTGCAAGCTTGAACTCTACATTCTCCACGCCGTTCATATCCTCGTCCAGCTTCTGACAAAGTATCTTATCCTTGTCATATCCCACAAGACCCACAACGAACTCTTTTTCACCGTTTTCGTCAGGTCTTATGAGCCTTACTCTTATAACGTCGCCTATGCAGACCTCAAAATGCTCGGGTCTTCTAAGCTCTCTGCCAAGTCCGGGACTTCCGCACTCCAGCACATAGCTCTGAGATATAGGGTCAGCCTCGTCAAGCACCTTGTTCATCGGTCTTGTGAAAGCCTCGCAATCGTCCATATCTATGCCGCCGTCCTTGTCGATAAGCACCCTGAGGTACCACGTTGCTCCCTCCTTTTCAAACCTTACGTCCCAAAGGAAAAAGCCAAGCTCGTCTGCGATAGGCTGTGCAAGCTCTCTTACTTTTTCTACCGTAGTTTTCTTTACTTCCATACAGCACCTCCGTTAATGCTTCCCAAAGCAAAGTCATCAGGCTTTGCCATGAAAAAAAGCCCCATACAAAACCAAAAGACCGGAAGTCAAGTTCCAGTCTTTCATTAAAAGCCTATTGTGATTATTATACCACACAAAACAGTTTTTTGCAAGGACATTCAAAAGTTTTTAATGAAAAGAATTAAATATTATGTTAATAGTCTGTAAACATTTCGTCAACTGACGTTCTTTTCATTCTCCTCAGGGATATCCTTAGGTTTTGCTTTTTCTTTATCCACGGGTTTCTTCACTGTTCCCTCGACGAAATCCAGCGGAACGGTGAACATTATTCCCGTATTGGGCTGAGATAGATCGCCCACAGTATTATAAACTATCTTTCGTGCGGTATCGAGCTGATTATTTTTTATTACCGACAGGATAGTTCTGTTATCCTCGTCGCCGCTGAAAAGTCCTCGGATAGAGGCGCTGAGAAAGCTGCTGTCAAGTCTTGAAAGGGTCATTGCCATACCTGACGACTCGATTATAGTCGCACCCTTTATGCCTGCTGCTGAAAGTCCCTCCAGCAAATAGTCAAGCACGTCTGTTTTATTAAGGATTATGACCAGAAGTTTCACGTTATATCGCCCCCTGTTAAAATTTCAGCCTTTACGTTTTTACTTCTCAGCTGCTGACGGTGCAGTATCTTTGAGCATTGTCTGAACGCTCTCCTTGAACTTATCAGACACCTTAAAGTGAGAATCGTCCGTCCACTCGCCCTCCGGCACAAGAGCTTCTGCAGGAGTAAGGTTCTGATCCAGCATATCCTTGAGATACGACTTTTCTTCCTTATACTGTGCACTTGTCCAATCGGTATCGCTGTTTGCGGTGAATATATTATAGAAGTTATCAAGATTATCCTTAGTGATATTCGTCTGCTGGAAAGCGTTGTTTATAAGCATTGTCACCGCAGTTCCAAGAAACTTCATATTACCATTCCTGCCCTCTTTGAAAACAGGATACTGACAGATAAGTCTTATCTGATGACCGCTGAGGTTAGTCAGATCGCCGCTTGGGATAGCGATATCGTTCTCGTCATTATCCTGAGAGAGATAGTAAAGCTCCTCATCAGGAGTATATGTAATTCCGCCAACAATATCCGCCGCATTCTCGAATGCGTCATTTGTGAGAGAAACGTAATTGTCTATAGTGATACCGAAAGTGTCTGCAACGGCTGCTTCAAGCTTCACCATGCCGCCCTCTTCATGTATCTCACGCATTGTCTGGCTTCCGCTCACTGTGAACGCTGAAACAGGCATTATGATTATCTTCTTTGCGTCCGGTGCAACTCTTATGACTGTTGCGTCTGCAAGAACACCCTTGCTGTTCACTCTTGCAAAAAGGGTATTATAAACCGGGCTTTTTATGCCTGCGTCGCTGTCGCTGTCATCATTGCCGATAACACCAAACTCTCTTAGGGCATACAGTGCAAGCATGCCGATAACAAAGAGGAATATTATCATCGTTATGAAGTAGACCAGAGCGATAGGAGCCTGAGATCTTCTTTTTTTCTTGTGAGCTTTCGTCTGAGCCATGTTATTGATCTCCTTACTTTCAAATATATACAGGCAGGCATACTGTCCGCCATATTTTCATATATAAACTTTTTCGGAAAAATTCTCGAAAACTATTGAACAATTTGCAATTTAGGTGTAAACTAAATAGGACGGCTGTCTGAGTCTGAGTCGATATAAAAAACAGGATTATCGTCAAGGCATATGATGTTCAGCGTAAGGCCTGCACGCTTTGCCATGTTTATGGTCTGCAAAGTGCCTGAGCCTTTGGCTTTCTCTTTTATGACCCCGATCACACGAGAGGAATGTTCAACCATAAAGCTGTTTCGCTTTTTATAACAGCCGCTTTCATACTTAGGGCTTGTTATCACGACCGCACTGCAAGAGTTCAGAATAAGCGAATATGTATAGCTGTCCAAGGGTGTTTTCATCTCTGTACGCTGGCCTGCATAGGGCAGAACGCACACGAGCTTCATATCCTTATATTCGGGCTGAGCCGAAAGGCTGTGGACTATCTCAGCACAGCGCAGGTCGATACCTTTTGACATACCTGATATAAAAGTACGGCAGCCTTCGCTATATGCTTCCTTTATCATAAGGACGAGCATACTCAGGAGATTTTTCATACCCTGCTTATGGACATCGCCGCCGAAAGGCAGATCCCTGTCCCTATGACCTGTAAAGCAGCAAGAGGTATCTCGGTTGCAGAAAAATTCTTCTGCGGGGACGATATTACTCACATCAAAGCCTCCTGAAAGATTTGGCGACACAATGCCCATGATAAGAACATTATAACACATTGATTTATCTTTTTCAATAGAAAATGACAAATATTTTGTGCAAAGGCACAATTATAAAACCGAAAGGGAAGAAAAATAAAATGGATTTTTTGAAGAGAGCATGGGCTGAGGTAGATCTTGACAGCATTGAATACAATCTGAAAGAATACCGCAGGCTCATAGGGGAAAAAACAGAGATAATGTGCGTTGTAAAGGCGAGCTGCTACGGACATTTTGACAACGGGGTAGTTCCGTTTCTTGAAAACGAAATGGACATTCGCTGGTTTGCGGTATCCAACATACACGAAGCCCACAGGCTCAGGGATATGGGCATAAAGGGCGAGATACTCATTTTGGGCTACACACCTCCTGAGAATGCTAAGTGGCTCACAAAGCTTGACATCATTCAGGCTTGCACAGAGCTTTCATATGCTAAAGCACTTTCAGAAAACGCTGACGGCAAGGTACGCATACACGCCGCTATAGACACGGGCATGACGAGGATAGGTCTTCACGGGGAAACCGACAAGATATACGGCGAGCTTAAAGAGATATCAAAGCTTGAAAACATTTCGCTGGAGGGCATTTTCACCCACTATGCGGTGGCTGACAGCCTGAGAGAGCAGGACGAGGAATACACAAAGGCGCAGACGGAGAAGATACTTGCCGTTGCTGACAAATGCGAAGCAGAGGGGCTTCACCTTGAAAAAGTGCATTTTCTCAACTCAGCCGGCGGAGTATACTATTATAATGAGAGAAGCTCTCTTGCAAGGCTTGGAATAATACTTTACGGACTTTATCCTGACCCTGCAAAGGCTCTGCCTTTTGAGCCAAAGCCTGCTATGGAATTTAAGGCGGCTGTTGCGCAGGTAAAATACATAGACAATGGCACTGACGTAAGCTACGGCAGGACTTACACTGCAAACGGCAAAGTAAAGCTCGCAACTGTTACGGCAGGCTATGCAGACGGATATCCCAGGGCGCTTTCAAACAAGGGATATGTGCTTATCAACGGAAAGAAATGCCCTATCACAGGCAGGATATGTATGGATCAGTTCATGTGTGATGTAACTGAGGTAGAGGACGTAAAGGCTGGTGACGAGGCTGTCCTCATAGGCGCACAGGGAAATGAAAAGATAACCGCTGACGATATCGGCAAAATGACAGGAACGATAGGCTACGAGATAGTTTGCGGAATATCTGCAAGAGTTCCGAGAGTTATCTCACGCCACGGAGAGCAGACGGCTGTTCTTGAAATAGAGTAAGGGAGGATAAAGAGCCATGATAAGATTTTTCGGCGGCAGGGTAATGACCCTTGCCAACGGCATAGAAACGCAGGATATAGAGGTCTGGACGGAAGGTTCAAAGATAGTTTTCGTTGGCAAGCCTAAGGCTGAGGAGCTTGACGGAAAGGTTTTTGAACGTGAATATGACCTCAAGGGAAATCTCCTTATGCCGTCATTCAAAAATGCGCACACTCACTCGGCAATGACTTTTCTGCGATCATATGCTGACGATATGCCTTTGCAGGACTGGCTTTTCAAGCAGATCTTTCCAATGGAAGCAAAGCTGGACGGTGAGAAAGTTTACTGGCTCACGAAGCTTGCTATACTTGAATATCTCACAACAGGCTGTACGGCGGCATTTGATATGTACTTTGAGCTTGACGATTATGTAAAAGCCTGCATAGAAAGCGGCTTCCGCTCTGTGCTTTGCGGTGCAGTGAGCGGTGACAAGTCTAATCTTGAAAGGCTTGAAAACAACTATCTGAAATACAACAATGTTGACCCTCTTATAAGCTTTATGCTTGGCTTCCATGCAGAATACACCTGCGAAAAGGAGCTTATGGAGGGCGTTGGCAAGCTTGCGGCAAAATACAAAGCGCCTGTTGCAATGCACAACTCGGAAACTGCAAAAGAAGTCAGAGAGTGCATAGAGAAATACGGCATGACGCCAACTGAGCTTTTTGACAGCTTTGGCATTTTCGACTTTGGCGGTGCAGGCTTCCACTGCGTTCACATGAGCGACAAGGATCTTGAGATATTCAAAAACAAGGGCGTATGGGCTGTTCACTGTGCAGGCTCTAATGTAAAGCTTGCAAGCGGCATTGCGCCTATCGTAAAAATGCAGGATATGGGCATAAACATCGCTATCGGTACTGACGGTCCTGCAAGCAACAACTGTCTTGATATGTTCAGAGAAATGTTCCTTATGACAGGTTTGCAGAAGATAGCTTGCGATGATGCTTCTGCCTGCCCTGCTGACTCGGTGCTGAGGGCGGCAACTGTAGGCTCTGCAAGGGCAATGGGGCTTTCTGACTGCGACATTATCGCAGAGGGCAAGCAGGCTGACCTTATCGTTATCGACCTTTTTCAGCCTAATATGCAGCCTCTTAACAACATAGGCAAAAACCTTGTTTACAGCGGCTCAAAGCAGAATGTCAAGCTCACGATGTGCGCAGGAAAGGTGCTTTACGAGGACGGCGAGTTCAGGATAGGCGAAGAGCCTGCTGTTATTTACAAGAAAGCTAACGAGATAATCGAGAGCATGAAAGATTAAATGTAGGGGCGGCCTTGGGTCGCCTTTATCTTTTACGCAAATACTGTGTTGACACACAAAAAAGGGACGCTTTGAAACGTCCCTTTTTACATTATATTCTATTCTTCAAAGAAAAATGCTTCGTTTGCAGGATAGTCAGTTTCGTCCGTGAGAGTTATCACTGCACAGTCATTTGAGCTTTCGTCCTTTTTGCCGAATATCTGATCTCTGAAAAGCCAGAAAACGTCAACGCAGATAACAGCAAGTATAAGAATGATAAGTATTATCGGAACAAGTGCACTTGCACCCTTTCCAGGTGTAACGCCGTTCATTTGATTCATCTGATTTGGCTGGATAGGCTGTCCACCCTGATTCATCTGTGGCATTGCATTGTTCACAGGCTGAGCAGGCTGCTGATAGCCCTCTGGTGTAAGAACTCTTTCAGGCTGCTGAGGCTGTGGAGCAACGTTTGGAGTTTCAGCAACTGTAGGCGTCTGAGGTATTTCCACAGTTCTTGAAGCCATTGCAACTTCCTCGGCTGTCGGCTGTGCAGGCTGAACAGGCTTTGCAGGCTCTTGCCCAGGCAGATAAACGCTGTCCATAGTCGGCATATCAGGAGTCGTTGGCGGAATAGTCTGATTTTGCACAGGAGTATCATCAAAATGCAGCTCAGGCACTTCGATAGACTCCATTTCAGGATTTCTCTCGTCCACTACAGGCTCGTCGGCAGGCGTTTCGTCCTGCGGCACGGCTGTTCCGCAGACGTTGCAGAACTTAGCCCCCGCATTAAGTGTATTTCCACACACTGAGCAGACCTTGCTCTTTATAAGCTTCTGCGGCATTCTTGTTCCGCAGGCAGCGCAGAACTTTGCACCGTCGGCAACAGGCAGACCGCATTTTGGACAATTTTCCATATTAATACCCTCTTTTCATATTATTATTGATCCCCTCAGCCCTTTTGGCTGAGATCAAATTTTTCGATAACTTTTCCGAAAATATACCAGTTGTTTTCTATTTTGACCACTGTTATCTCACGGCTGGCAGACAGCTCGCCGCTGTCAGTAGTCTCTGTGAGCTTTGCTGTCATTGTAACAGCTTTTTTGATAGTCACATTTTTGTGATAGCTTTCCTTATAGCTTTTTTCAAGGTCTTTCAAGCCGTCGCTGTCAAGCTCTTTTTTACTGCTGAGCTTATAAGAAAGCTCCGTTTTTTTCCTCGCCCCTTGTGAGAAGCGTTTCCGCAAGGGCTTCGTTATAGCTGTCGCTGTTTTTATACTCCGCCTCCGCTTCTGGGGTAAAGCAGGAAAGATATGACTGCGTATCGCTATACTGCGCCGCTGTGATAAGTGTCGCCACGGGCTGTTCATATCCCAGGACAGCTCTTTCTTCCTCTCCGCAGGAGCAAAAGAGCATTGCCACACACAAAAGCATACACAGCACTGATAATTTTTTCATTGTGCAAACACCGCATTTTCAAAAACGGGCGGAAAATTCTCCGCCCGTTACTGATCGTTTATATATCTTAGAAACCTGTGCTTATTGGAAGGTCGCCCTCGTCCAGAAGAACCCATGTGCCGTCCATCTTTCCAACAATGACAGTTGTCTTGTCGGTCTTGTCAGCGTCTTCGCCTTCGATAGTATACTTGATCTTTACCTTATAAGCCTTTGTAAGCTTATACTTCTTAGCCTTTTTGCTGCTGAGTATTGACGCAACGTCTGAAACTTCGTTATAGCTGTCGATATCGTCTGAGTCTACCGCAGTCTTTTTAACTACCTCATAGCTTATCTCAGCGTCATCGCCGTATTTCTTTGTAAGTCTATCTCTCTGCTTTTCAGCCTCTTCATCAAAATCCTCGTCGCTTATATCAATGATACCGTCCAGTGCGTCTGCCATATCCTTATAATAAGGAGGCATAAGCTCTTCATAAGCCTTACCGTCGCCGTCATTGAGAACGTCCATAACGTTATTGATAGGAGTTTTCCAGCTTCCGCCGCCGAATATCATGCAAAGGATAACAACTACCAGAATAACAAGCACGAGCAGAACTGCCAGAACTGCGATAGTGAGCTTATTAGGCTTGTTTTTCAGATTTTTGATGTTTTCAACAGAAACAGCGTCCTTTATAGCGTTCATGTCGATATTCTTGGCTGCCTGCTGAAGATTTGCCATTGGTGAAGCGGTCTGCTGTGCAGGCTGCTGAGGTGCTATTGTTGCACCGCACTGAGTGCAGAAAGTCGCATTGTCATTAAGCTGAGCTCCGCACTGTCCACAAAATTTTGCCATATGATTATCTCTCCATATTCTTGATATATTTTTTGAAGATACTTACTTCATAATAATATATTAAACTAAAGTGTTTGATTTGTCAATAGTTTTTCACAAAGTTTAGCAAAAAAGTACACATCATCAGCCCTTTTCGCACATTTGTTACATATTATTTTGAAAAAGCTGTTACAAAACCTTAAAGCTGTTTACCTATTCTTATGATGCTTTCAGTGATAAGCTTTTTGAAAAGGGGAGCAGCCTTGTCTGCACATTCCTGAACTTCAGCATGAGTGAGAGGATTATCCGTCATGCCTGCTGCAAGGTTTGCAACGCAGGATATTCCGCAGACTTTCATGCCTGCATGATTTGCGGCGATAGCCTCGCAGGCCGTTGACATTCCCACTGCGTCAGCACCGATAGTTCTTGCCATTCTTATTTCCGCAGGGGACTCGAAAGACGGTCCGGTGAGCTGGAGATAAACGCCATGGCGGAGAGTTATGTCAAGATCCTCCGCTGCACCTGAGATGATATCCCTGAGCTTTTTGTTATATATCTCGCTCATATCAGGAAATCTTGTTCCAAGCTCGTCGATATTCTTGCCGATAAGAGGATTAGGAACAAAGCTTGAGATATGGTCTGTTATAAGCATGAAGTCGCCTGCCTTGAAGCCTGCGTTCACTCCGCCCGATGCGTTTGTAAGGAAAAGCACCTGTGCACCCAACATTCTCATAAGTCTTGCAGGAAGCACAACGTCCTCCATTGCATAGCCCTCATAATAATGCACTCTGCCCTGCATTATAACAACAGGCACTTCGCCAACATATCCGAAAACGAACTGACCCTTATGACCCTCTACCGTTGACGTAGGGAAACCCTCTATATCCTTATAGCTGAGGGTATATTTCACGTCTATGGAATTTGCATAATCGCCAAGACCTGAGCCAAGCACAAGGGCTACCTTTGGCTCAAAGTCTATTTTGCTTTTTACGCACTCATAACATTTTGTAAGCTTTTCATAAGCTGTCATAAAATTTCCTCCTATCAATCCTCACCAAGCTTCAACGCCTGACTTATCTTTATCTTCTTTATAAGTCTGCCAAGCACCACAAAGGCTGTGAGCAGCATTACTCCTATAACTGCATAAAGCTTCAGATAGTCACTGCGTTCAGGTATCACTGCAAACGGCGGCACTGACTGGCTTGCGTCGAAGATGCTCTGGAACAGCGGTACGAAAAGGTCGCTTGTTACGCCGCCGATAAAGATAGCGGCGAATATTGCAACGCCTGACACCAAAAGCTGTTCATAGACTATCATCATTATTATCTCTCTGAACTTCATTCCCATTGCTCTTAGGATACCGAACTGCAAAGTCCTGCTCTTTATGGAGAGTATCCAATAGATAAGGAAACCTATTATGCACATCACCATGATGATGATAAAGCCGAGAGTGAGAGCGCCGTTCATGCCCTGGAGCATAGGGTCGTTTTTCTTTTCTATGGTCTGCTGGCTTGCAGATTCAAGGGTGAGGGGTTTAATGCCTGCTTTGTCTATTGAGTCATAAAACTCCTGAACGGAAGCTCCGTCTTTGAGCTTGAACCATACCTCATAAGGCTCCATGCTTGTCTGAACGTTCACATAATCGTAGTTCATAACGGCAAAGTCCATATAACCGCCGTTTTTCGCCTCTTTATAAGGGCTTAGTCCCGGCCAGTAGTCAACAAAGGCAAGGACGGTCACTTCAAAGGGCTCGTTTCCGCCCCACTTACACTCTACAGTATCACCAAGCTCCAGACCATAGCTCTTGAAGCTTGAAGAGAGGATAACTCCCGGGGTGTACTCTGCGAGGGCGTTCAGGTAGTTATTTAACTGAACCGGCAGAAGTCTGTCCTCAAATTTGCAGACCTTTGAGAAATCGCTTGGCACTATGGTCATAAGCTGGACATTGCTTGTTGAGCTTTTGCCTGAGCTTGTGTCAACGCTTTGGTCAAGGAAATCGTCACGGGTCTTTTCCTCATCGTCAGACTTTGTCTGCTGTCTTGGAACGTTCATTTTGTTTGAAGATATGGTCACGTCGTCTTTTCTTAAAACCTTTGTGACATTTTCCACTCCTGCGAGCTTTTCAAATCGCTCAAAAACAGGCTCTACATACTGTATGGTAGTTTCTGTATCTTCTTCGTCGCTTTCTTCGGAAGTCTGCTTTGTGCCTGATTGAGCTGCCTGAGATGCGCTTTGAGGAGTGGTCTGCTGTGAAGATTCTATTTTACTGCTATACCACTGCTCTGTAAGAACAGCGTCGCAGCCGACCCCATAGGCAACGCTTTCCTCGGCATTTCTGTTCAAGGCTCTTGCGGTATTTGCAAAGAACACGCCCAATGATACAGTAAGAACAAGGAACAGCATCAAAAATCTTTCCCTGCCCGTTGAGGAGCGACCGATATTAGTCAGTGAAACATACTGTGCAGGCGACCACACTCTTCTGCCTATTCTTGCGAGAAGCCTTATTATATAAGGATATATCCTTATATAATAAGGCTTCTCGCA
>ERZ824473.4107-NODE-4107-length-13363-cov-2.992711_pt1 | contig 13363 bp, 6 predicted proteins | sample MGYA00519874_ERZ824473 | MGnify/ENA primary metagenome ERZ824473 (study PRJEB31778, sample SAMEA3449151) | human gut metagenome | biome: human gut; feature: human-associated habitat; material: faeces | place: United Kingdom | collected 2010/2012 ... | reverse complement strand
AAAGAAATAGTAGATAAAGTACAGGACGATCATTTTATGGTAGTTTTGCATAACTGCGGAAATACGGGCCATTGTACACAAGCGATGCTCGAAGCAGGAGCTATGGCTTATCATTTTGGTAATAAAATCGATATTACCGAAGCCCTGAAGCAATGTCCCGAAGATGTACTGGTAATGGGAAATCTGGATCCTGTCGGTTTGTTTAAACAAGCTTCGGCAGCAGAGGTGAAAGAGGCCACCCGCGAAATGCTGAAAGTCACTTCTTCGTGGAAAAATTATATTCTGTCTTCCGGGTGTGATGTGCCTCCCCATACTCCTTTAGAGAATATCGAAGCTTTCTATGAGGCTTTGGAAGAGTATAATCAGACAAGAAATTAAGCGATATGAGAAGGATCGGAATAGGACTTTGTATTATCGGTTTACTGGCTTGGGGATGTGGAACGGACAGGAAAACTTATGAGGGGGATATTCCTCCGCAGTCGGGACAGTTTTATAAGAATAAAATGACTGATCAGGTTGTGGTGGCCGATTGCCGGAGAGATACCCCTATAGGGAGAATGACCGCTACTGCCCTGCAGGGTTTGGTGAACCAGGATACAGCCCGGGTGTATCTTTATCTGGCCGATCATCATGTCCGGCAATTGAACGATACGAAACGGAATTTTCAGGTATTGCCGGCAGGAGTACAAACCCGGAATCCGGGGTTGAAAAGTCTTTTCGGTAAATATGCTTCCCGGGTGAAGACTATTTATCTGTGGAATCCGGAAGAAGAATGGACCTGGAATATGGCTGTCATGCTTTCGGCACATAATCAGGGTATTCCTTTGACTGCAGGATTGAAAGAGGAGTTGCTGGACGGGCTGGCTTGGGAAGGAAAGACCGAAAATCTGCAGGGGCGCTGGGCTTCGAAAGGAGAAGCTTATGAATGGGCGATGAAAGAAATTCTTCCTCGGTCTCATCCTTCTGTTCTTTTTTCAGTAGGTTTGCGTAGCGATTGGGTACATAATCCCTGGACGCTCTATGATTATGCTGTAGCTTCGAAAGGATTCGCTTTTTGGCTGGATGATGCTGATTCAACCGAACAACAGATCATCCGTCAGATTTGTCAGAAAGGGAAATACCGGCCGGGTTCTATCGTCATGGGATATGCCAAGAGCGGAGATGACCTGCTGACGACTGTCAACCAATATGGCATCGGATATGTGGTGAGTGATTACTATTCCAACGGTAGTTTTTGGTGCAGTTATCCCAACAAGTCGTTTAAACAACGCCCGGGAGTAGCTCTTGAAAAAGTAGAAGCGGGGAAAGTTTATGTCAGCATCATCTTTAGTGACGGAGATAATCTGCAATTCGACCAGAATGCCTTATACGCTATATGGACCGAAGATTCCTTGCGGGGGGATATTCCGGTGGGGACGACCCTGGCTGCGGGATTGCAGGAAATCAACCCTTTCTTGTTGGAATGGTATTACAGCCATAAAAGTGATAATGATGAATTGGTGGCCGGTCCTTCGGGATTTCAATTCATATACGGGAGAGATTATCAGGAGGAGGGGTATGATGAGTGGTTGGAACTTAACCGGAAATGGTTGGCATCGGCCGGATTTTCTGTGGGTTGCCTGTGGCATACGACCTTTGGAACGGATCGTTTCGACCGTTATATCAAGACTTCCGGTCTGAAAGGAATTTTCGACGGGGATGACAAAACCGGTACGGTTTTACAGGATGGGGTGATTATCATGAATCAGGGAGCTCATCTGGTGCAGGAGGGTGATATGTATAATTCGTTGGTGTATCATACTCCGGTAGATAGTACCCGGCCGTTGTTCATCAATCTGTATCCGACAGCCGCGACGTATGGTTATCATGGTATCGCCCGGCTGAAAAGGGAAATGGCACGTTTAGAAGCTGAATTTCCCGGAAAATATGTCTATCTGCTTCCTGGCGACCTGGTGGCTACGGCCCGGCGTTATTTCGAGCGACAAAATGTAAAAACATCTGATAAATAAATGATATGGGACTACTTGGAAATTTAAGTAAAGCAGCGTTGCTGGCCGGAATAGTGGGATTTTGCGGGGCTTGCCAGCAAGGGGGGAAAGATCGGGCCGACGGACAGGAGCCGTTAACTTTGGTAAATCCGTATATCGGGACCGGTGGACACGGACACACCTTTTTGGGGGTAGCTGCTCCTTTCGGGGCGGTACAGGTTGGACCGAATAATATAAACAAAGGATGGGATTGGTGTTCCGGTTATCATTATTCCGATTCGGTTCTGATCGGTTTTGCCCATCTCCACCTGAACGGAACTGGTTGCAGCGATACCGGAGATTTACTTTTTATGCCTTATACCGGGAAAGAGCAAACCGATAAAGGAACCCAGGAAAATCCCGAGGCAGGTTATGCTTCGCGTTATTCACACGAACAGGAGATCGCCCGCCCCGGTTATTATGCCGTTTCTCTGTCGGATTACGGTGTGAAGGTCGAGTTGACGGCTTCGGATCGGGTGGCCTTTCATCGCTATACTTATCCGGAAGGGGCCGACAGGCGGGTGATGGTGAATCTGAAGGAGGCTAACGGTGATGACCGGCCGGTCGAGACTTTCTTGAAACAGGTGGACGAACATACGATTCAGGGATATCGTTATTCCAAAGGGTGGTCAAAAGATCAGCGTATATTTTTTACTGCAGTATTTTCGGAACCGGTGGTGTTGTCGCTGATCGACGATCAGACGCCTGTGGAAGGTACGGAGCTGAAAGGGTTGAATGTGAAAGGAAATCTGACGATGAACGGTCCGGAGAACCAACTTTTGGTGAAAGTCGGGATTTCACCGGTAAGTATGGAGAATGCCTGGGAGAATATCAAAACAGAGATTCCGGACTGGGATTTCGAACATGTTGTCGCCCAAACCGATCAGAAATGGAACCGTGAGTTGGCAAAGGTCCGGATAGAAAGTCCGGATACGGCGGCACTGAATATTTTCTATACCGGCATGTATCATGCTTTCCTGCAACCCAATCTGTTTAACGATTGTAATAAGGATTACCGGGGAACGGATAAAAAAGAATATACCGGAGCGGATTTCGATAATTACACTGTCTTTTCTTTATGGGATACTTATCGGGCGGCCCATCCGCTGTATACGATATTACAACCTGAAAGAGTCCCGGATTTTATTCGCTCGATGCTGGCAATCTATGAGCAGCAGGGATTGCTTCCGGTATGGCATTTGTATGGTTCCGACACAAAAGAGATGATCGGCATACAGTCGGTTCCGGTTATCGCAGATGCTATATTGAAGGGAGTACCGGGATTCGATTATGAAAAGGCGTTCGAAGCTATGAAAAGCTCTATGCTGAGTAACTACAAGGGATTGGAGTATCTGAAAGAGGGAAATTATATTCCTGCAGACCGGGAGAAAGAATCCGTAGCGAAAGGCTTGGAATATGCCATTGCGGATTGGGGTGTGGCACAGGTAGCTAAAAAGTTGGGAAAAGAAGAAGATTATCGGTGGTTTAAGGCCCGCTCGGAAAATTACCGGGAATATTGGGATAAGAAAACCCATTTCTTTCGGGGAAAGAATGTAGACGGTACGTGGTCACAACCGTTCAGTCCTTTCCGTTCTGCCCATCGGAACGATGATTATTGCGAAGGGAATGGGTGGCAGTATACCTGGCTGGTTCCGCACGATGTGGAAGGACTGGTAAACTTGTTCGGTAGTGAAAAGGCTTTCTCATTGAAATTGGATAGTCTTTTCATAGTCGAAGGCGACATGGGGGCCGAAGCTTCGGGGGATATTTCCGGGTTGATCGGACAATATGCACATGGTAACGAACCCGGACACCATACGGTATATCTTTATGCTTTTGTCGGAGAACAATGGAAAACGGCCGAAAAGGTACGGAATATCCTCAAAACCATGTACCGGAACGAGCCTAATGGATTGGAAGGGAATGAAGACTGCGGACAGATGTCTTCCTGGTATCTGTTTTCGGCTATGGGATTTTATCCGGTGAATCCTTCTAATGGAATATATGTGTTTGGGAGTCCCCTTTTTGATAAAATCACCCTTGCTTTGGCGGAAGGGAAAAGCTTTGTAATCGAAGCGGTAAATAATTCCGAACGGAATATTTATATACAGTCTGTGGAGCTAAACGGTGAACCCTATACAAAGAGTTATATCCGGCATGCGGATATCTGTCGAGGAGGAACGTTGAAGTTTATCATGGGCGGGCAACCCAACCGGCAATTCGGAACGGCTGTCGCCGACCGGCCACATAGCGGACTTTAAAAATCAGATTATGAATAAGACAATTACATTATTAGGGGTGGCTGCCTTGTTGAGTATGACAGGAATGGTCCAGAAAACGGGGAATGAAATTCATATCGATTTTGCGAAAAAGGGAGCAGAGGTTCCTGCCGGCATGTTCGGTATTTTTTTCGAGGAGATCAATCATTCCGGAGAGGGAGGACTATATGCCGAACTGGTTCAGAACCGTGCTTTCGAGGATACCTCGGTGCCTGAAGGATATACGGTCAGGGACGGACAGCTTTTCGGTCCCCAACTGAATAATCACCTCACCGGGACGTTTACCGGAGGAGCCGGATACCGTTGGCCGTCGACGGAGATCCCTGCCTGGAGCCTGGAACAAACAGTCGGTTCGGGGGCGGCTATGAGCCTGTGTAAGGAATATCCTTTGCATCCGGCTACGCCTACTTCGCTGGCGATTCGATTGCCGCAGGCAGGAAGTCGGGTAACCCTGACCAACTCGGGATTTTGGGGGATGAATATCGTGAAGGGGGAAAAGTATAGTTTGCGCTTTTATGTGCGTAAAGAGACTAAATACAAAGGAGATGTGAAGGTACATTTGGTGGGGGAAAAAGGTGAAGTGCTGGCGGAACGGAAGATAGACCTGAAGCCTTCCGGGGACTGGACGGAATACCGGGATACACTGGAAGCTTTCGCTACAGATCCGAAAGGAGTACTGAAACTGGATTTTGAGGGAGAAGGAACGGTTTGGCTGGATTATGTATCGCTCTTTCCGGTACATACCTTCGGAAATCGTCCTAATGGTCTGAGAAAGGATGTGGCTGAGATGTTGGTGGGGTTAAATCCGGGATTCGTACGTTGGCCGGGAGGATGTATTGTCGAGGGGATTACCCGGAGTAATCGGGTGAAATGGAAAGAGACCCTGGGCGATCCGATGACCCGGCCCGGAAATTACAATACTTGGGGATACCGTGCTTCTATGGGCCTCGGTTATCATGAATTTTTACAGTTTTGTGAGGATATCGGTGCGGATGGGATGTTTTGGGATGCCAGTACAGGCATGGAGATGCCTGTACGGAGGAGGAAGTACAATATTATGTCGATGATTTGATGGATGCCCTGGAATATGCCTTGGGAGATGGAAATACCGAGTGGGGAAAAAAGAGAATCGAAAACGGACATATCGAACCTTTCCCGTTGAAGTATGTGGAAGTAGGTAATGAGAATTGGGGAAAGGTATATGAGAAAAGATACGATATTTTTTATAAAGCGATTAAAGCGAAATATCCCCAGTTGACGGTGATTTCAACCTTGGGGTTAGGGGGTGAAAAATACCATGAGAAGGCAGATATGGTCGATCCGCATTGGTATGTGGCTCCTGAATTCTTTTTCCAGAATACCCGGATTTTCGATCAGGTGGAACGTACAGGCTGTGGTGTCTACGTCGGAGAATATGCTTGTAATGCCGAAGTGGGAAGCGGAAATATGCTGGCAGCATTGAGTGAAGCGGCTTTTATTTCGGGTATGGAGCGGAATGCCGACCTGGTGAAGATGGCTTCGTATGCACCATTGTTGGAAAATGTGAACGATCGGGTGTGGCCGGTGAATCTGATCCGTGTCGATCCGTCACGGGTGATGGGACGTTCTTCTTATTATGTGCAGAGAATGTATGCTTTGAACCGGCCTTCCTACAATTTAGCGACGGAACTTCGGTTTCCTGCGAAACAAGTCCGGGTAGAAGGAAAAATCGGTGTCGGGACTTATAATACTCAGGCGGAATATAAGGATATTGTCGTTACCCGTGCCGACGGAAGCCGGGTAGAGGTGGATTGTCAGAATTGGAAACCGGTGAGTGGTGATTGGTCGGTGAAAGACGGCGCTTATGTGCAGTCGGCAGACGGACCGATGCAATGGAGTGCCTGGCAAGGTGCCGATTTCGGCGACTGTACCATAGAACTGAAGGCCCGGAAGCTCGGAGGAAAAGAAGGGTTTCTGATCTTTTACGGTATGAATGAAGATAATGGATATGTACTGAACCTGGGGGGATGGAATAATGCGGGTTCGGCCCTCGAACGTATGAGAGAAGGGAATGCTTCTGCTATTGCTGCGACATTACCCCTGACTATAGAAACGGGACGCTGGTACGACATCCGGTTGGTGGTGAAAGAGGGGCAGTTTTCTTATTATTGCGATGGAAAATTGATCCAGGAAACTCCTCTGACGACGACCCGGCAATATGCTATTTCCGGATTCGATGAAAAAACGAATGAGATCATTGTGAAAGTAGTCAATGCCGAGAAGACACCGTTCCGTACGAAGATTGAGCTGGGGAATGTGAAAGTGATGCCTAAAGGGAAAGTGATTACTTTGTCGGCAGACTCGCCGGAGGATGAAAATACGCTGGATGATCCGAAAAAGATTTATCCGGTTGAGAAGCCCTATAATCGTTTTTCCAGCTCTTTCGAGTATCAGTTTGCACCTTGGTCGTTTACGATCATGCGGATCAAAGTAGATAAGGCGTATCAGCATGCAAGTAATCCGGTATTCCCGGGATGGTATGCCGATCCTGAAGGCGCTGTATTCGGCGACGAGTATTGGATTTTCCCTACATTGTCAGACTATTATGCAGCTCCGGGAGAACCGACGCCCGAATATCCGACGAAGAAAACGAAAGCTTTTCATCAGCAGTACAATATACAGACCTATATGGATGCTTTCTCCTCTAAGGATCTGATCAATTGGAAAAAGCATCCCCGTATTTTGTCGGTCGATAATATTTCTTGGTTGGAGTATGCGTTATGGGCTCCTTCGGTGGTACATGCTAACGGTAAATACTATTTTTTCTTCGGGGCTAACGATATTCAAAATGATGGAGAATATGGAGGAATAGGAGTGGCTGTAGCCAATAAACCTGAAGGTCCTTACCGGGATGTATTGGGTAAACCACTGATCGATAAGATCGTCAATGGTGCACAACCGATCGATCAGTTTGTCTTCCGGGATGACGACGGTACGCATTATATGTATTACGGCGGTTGGGGGCATTGTAATATGGTGAAACTGAGTCCCGATTTGTTGAGTATCGTGCCGTTCGAGGACGGCTCTATGTTTAAAGAGGTTACACCCGAAAATTATGTAGAAGGTCCTTTTATGCTCAAACGAAACGGGAAATATTACTTTATGTGGTCCGAGGGAGGATGGATGGGACCGGATTATAGTGTGGCATATGCTATTTCGGATTCGCCTTTCGGACCGTTTAAACGGGTCGGAAAAATCTTACAACAAGATCCGAAGATTGCTACAGGTGCGGGACATCACTCGGTGATCCAGGTGCCCGGGAAAGACGAGTGGTATATTATTTACCACCGCCGTCCGCTCGGAGATACCAGCCCTTATCACCGGGAGACCTGTATCGACCGCATGTATTTCGATGAGAAAGGGTTGATTAAACCTGTAAAAATGACTATTAACAGATGATAATTGATAGAGGACAGATGATAAATAATTTACATATCTGTTATCTGTCCTTTAATTTTAAGCCTATGAATAAAATAATCAGTTTAATTTTCCTGTTTTGCGCAGGAATAGGGTGTATTGTGCAGGCGCAAAAACATCCGGAGTCGAATATTCGCCCGACAGCATATCCTTTGATTACGATAGATCCCTTTACTTCAGCTTGGTCACAGGCAGATCATCTTTACGACGATCATGTCAGGCATTGGACCGGAGTGGAACATCCTTTATTGGGAGCGATCCGGGTAGACGGGAAAGTATATCGTTTTATGGGGAGTATTATAGATTCTTACCTGCCTGTTTTGAAAACGGCTAAAGAGGAAGCCTGGCAGGCCCGTTATACTTTTGAGATGCCCGCATCGGGGTGGATCGATCCTAAATTCGACGATTCGGCCTGGAAAATGGGTAAGGGAGCTTTCGGAACGCCGGATATGGCGCATATCGCTACCCCCTGGTCGGAAAAAGATATCTGGATTCGCCGGGATTTTGATTTGGATCAAAAGGATCTGAAAAAGAAGAAATTGTATCTGATTTATTCACACGATGATGTGTTTGAGTTGTATATCAATGGACAACAAGTGGTGAATACCGGTCTGACCTGGAACAATAATGTGATTTTACCGCTATCGCAAGAGGTGGTTAAAACACTGAATGCCGAAGGAAATGTGATTGCTGCCCACTGCTTTAACACCCGGGGAGGTGCTTATGTCGATTTCGGGATTCTCTGCGAAGATGAGTTGAATACGTATATGGCCGGGAAAGCCGATCAGATTAAAGCAAGCGTACTACCTATCCAGACCTATTATTCTTTTTATTGTGGGCCGGTACTTCTGGACCTGAAATTTACCAGTCCGTTAGTGTTGAATAACCTGGATTTGCTGTCGAGTCCGGTGAACTATGTCAGTTATGAGGTGAAATCGATGGATGGACTGGAACATGATGTGCAGCTTTATTTCGAGGCTACTCCACAATGGGCGGTTACTTCGCTCGACCAGGAAGTGAAAGCCGAACGTTACCGGAAGGAGGGAATGACTTTTCTGAAAGCCGGAACAACAGAACAAAAGGTGTTGGGAAAATGTGGTGACGTGATTGCTATCGATTGGGGATATTTCTTCCTTGCAGGCAAAGAAGATGGACAAATTCAGCTGGCATTGAGTGATCCTCAGACGGCGAAATCCGTATTTACAGCAACCGGGAAGTTACCCGATGGGCAGGCGGCCAGTGTGACGACTACAATGTCGGACAAAATGGTGGCCATGACATTTGTAGAGGATTTAGGACGTGTGGGAGGAAAAACGGTCGGCGGACATCTGTTGGTGGGATATGACGATGTAAAATCGGTGCAGTATTTTAAACAGAACCTCGATCCCTATTGGAAGAAGAAATTTCCGACAATCGAATTGGCTTTTGCAGATGCTGAAAAAAATTATGCAAAAACCATGAAAATCTGTGATCGTTGGGACGAACAAGTTATGGAAGATGCCTGCCGGGCAGGAGGACAGCAATATGCTGAAATTTGTGCCGCTACTTACCGGCAGTCGGTAGCCGCCCATAAACTGGTAGAAGGACCGGAAGGGGAACTGTTTTTCTTCTCGAAAGAGTGTAATAGCAATGGATCTATAGGTACGGTCGACGTTACTTATCCTTCTTGTCCGTTGTTTCTGCGCTATAATACAGAAGTTGCCAAAGCGATGCTGAATTTTATTTTCGATTACAGTGAGTCGGGACGATGGACCAAACCTTTTCCGGCTCATGATGTCGGTACTTATCCTTGGGCAAACGGTCAGACTTATCTTGAAGATATGCCGGTCGAGGAGGCTGGGAATATGATTATCATCACTACGGCTATTGCGATGTTGGAAGGGAATGCCGATTATGCCGCCAAACATTGGGATATCCTGACTGTGTGGGCGGATTATCTGATGGAGAAAGGAATGGATCCTGAAAATCAATTGTGTACGGAGGACTTTGCCGGTCACCTGGCACATAATACCAATCTTTCAGCTAAAGCGATCATGGCTATTGCCGGATATGGCAAACTGGCCACCATGCTGAAAAAACCAGAAGCAAAGCAGTATACGGAAGAGGCTCGCAAAATGGCCTTGCAATGGGAAAAGATGGCTGATGACGGTGATCATTACCGCCTGACCTTTGACAAGCCCGGAACTTGGAGCCAGAAGTACAATCTGGTATGGGATAAGGTTTTGGGGTTCGATATCTTGCCCCGGCAAGTGTATCGTAAAGAAATCGCTCACTATCTGAAACAACAAAATGAATTCGGGCTTCCTTTGGATAACCGTTATTCGTGGAGTAGGGTGGAATGTAGCGTGTGGTGTGCTACGATGGCCGACGACATGAAGGAGTTCGAACAGCTGATCAATCCGCTGTGGAAATATATTCATTATTCCCCTTCCCGTTATCCGTTGGGTGACTGGTTCGAGACTACCGATGCCAAATACATCAATTTCAGGGCACGTTCTGTCGTCGGAGGGGTATTTATGAAAACTCTGGAAGATTATCTGAAGCCCAAACGATAACCCGATGGTACGCCAGGTCCGTCCCGGCGTACCCGATTACATTCAGGATAGGTACTTTAATAATAATTTCGTTTCTTTATAACGCAGGTTCGAACGGAATTTCCATATTTCCTTTTTCTATATCTGGTGTTGCATATATTCCTATTGTTGATAGCCGATTTCTGCGATCTCTGTGATTTTTACAATTTTTGTAACCGATAGATTATAATTTGGGGCATTTATTTTAATAAAAAGAATTAAAAAATTACTTTTGAAAGATCAATGTATTTATAGCACACACGAATTACTACACAACATGATGAGAAAGATTGGGCTGTGTTGCGTCTTGTTATACTTCGGTCTACAGGTCGTAGCACAACAAAAAACAGCGGTTTTCCGGGATATGAATGCCGGGATACACGAGCGCGTGAGCGATTTATTGGGTCGCCTGACGATTGAAGAAAAAATATCTTTGTTACGGGCAACTTCGCCGGGGATCCCCCGGTTGGGTATCGATAAGTATTATCATGGTAACGAGGCTCTTCACGGAGTGGTACGTCCGGGCAACTTTACGGTGTTTCCGCAGGCGATCGGGTTGGCCAGTACCTGGAATCCGGAATTACTTTTCGAGGTAGCCACTGCGATTTCCGACGAAGCCCGGGCTCGTTGGAACGAATTGGAACGAGGTCAGGCACAGAAAGGTTTTTTCAGCGATTTACTGACATTTTGGTCGCCTACGGTCAATATGGCCAGAGATCCCCGTTGGGGGCGTACGCCGGAGACTTATGGCGAAGATCCTTTCCTTGCCGGTACGTTAGGTGTGGCATTCGTCCGGGGACTGCAAGGGAATGATCCCCGTTATCTGAAAGTGGTCTCTACGCCGAAGCATTTCGTTGCCAATAATGAAGAGCATAACCGTTTCGAATGCGATGCCCGGATTCCTGAAAAAATATTGCGCGAATATTATTTACCTGCTTTTGAACAGTGTATCCGGAAGGGGAAAGCCGAATCGATTATGACGGCTTATAATGCCATTAACGGAGTACCCTGTACGGTGAATAGTTGGTTGTTGCAAAAGGTTTTACGGCAGGATTGGGGATTTCAGGGATATGTGGTCTCCGACTGTGGGGCTCCCGGGTTTTTGGTTTCTCATCATAAATATGTGAAAACACCCGAGGTGGCCGCTACCCTTTCCTTGAAAGCGGGGCTGGATTTGGAATGCGGGGATCATATTTATGTCGATCCTTTGTTGAATGCCTATCGGCAATATATGGTGACCGAAGCCGAGATCGATTCGGCCGCTTATCATGTGTTGAGGGCACGGATGAAATTGGGGTTATTCGACGATCCGGAACTAAATCCCTATAATCGGATTTTGCCCGGAATAGTGGGGTGTGAAGCACATAAACAATTGGCTTTGGAAGCGGCCCGGCAAAGTTTGGTATTACTGAAAAATCAACAACATTTTTTACCCTTGCAAGCCGACAAGATCAAATCTATCGCTGTGGTTGGAATCAATGCCGGGAATTGTGAGTTCGGCGATTATAGCGGAACTCCGGTGAATGAAGCAGTGTCGGTACTTGAAGGAATACGCCGGCGGGTTGGTGATCGGGTGAAAGTTGTCTATGCGCCTTGGGTGTCGGTAGACGCCGGTTCGGAATTAATCACGAAATCTTATTTCCCGGAAGGATTGAAAGCCGAATATTTCGATAATAAAGATTTACAAGGGACTCCCAAGGTACGTATCGACGAAAATATCAACTTCGACCCGGTCAACCAGGCTCCCGATCCTTTCTTGCCCCAATCGCCCTTGTCTATCCGTTGGTCGGGTAAATTGGTGCCGACAGTGACCGGTAAATATACGTTTTATTTCACTACGGATGACGGTTGTCGTCTGTTCCTGGACGGTAAATTACTGATCGATTCCTGGTATGTCAGGGCAGCAAAGGCCGATGAGGTAACGGTTGAATTAACGGCCGGGAAAGCGTACCGGCTGACTGCAGAATATTTTGACGACGGTGGAGAACGGAGTGCTAAGCTAGCCTGGCGTATGCCTGAACTGGACCGGAGGGATTTTCTCGACCTGTACGGCGAAGCCGGAGAGGCGGTTCGTTCCTGTGATGTTACGGTGGCTGTTGTCGGGATCAATAAGTCGATCGAACGGGAAGGACAAGACCGGACGACAATTGAACTTCCGCAGGATCAGCAAGTGTTTATCCAGGAAGTATATAAGGCAAATCCGAATACGGTGGTTGTACTTGTGGCCGGTAGTTCATTGGCTTTGCACTGGGAAAATGCGCATATCCCAGCCCTGCTGAATGCCTGGTATCCGGGAGAACAGGGCGGAACCGCTGTCGCTGAAGCACTTTTCGGAGATTATAATCCTGGCGGACGCTTACCTTTGACTTATTACAATGCTTTGGAGGAATTACCTCCGTTCGATGATTACGATATTCGAAAAGGACGTACATATCAGTATTTTAAGGGTAATCCACTCTATCCCTTCGGATATGGGCTTAGCTATACGGATTTCGCTTATCAAAAGTTGAATGTGCGGACAGAAGCCGATACGTTGTGGGTAGATTTTACATTGGCTAATGCCGGTAAAAGAGATGGAGACGAAGTGGCACAAGTATATATACAATTTCCGCAAACGGAGGAACAAATGCCGGTCAAACAATTGAAAGGATTTAGACGGGTAACGGTGATGAAAGGAAAAAAAGTGAAAGTGAGTATTCCTATTTGTAAACAGGATTTACGGATTTGGGACGAGCAACAAGAGAAATTCGTTACTCCTTCCGGAAAATATAATATTCTGGTCGGAGCCTCTTCGGCCGATATCCGTTTACAGGAAGTTGTTGAGTTATAAAGTTGCTGAGTTGAAGAGTTACTGAATTCATGAATTAAAGAGTTAATAAGGAAAAGAAGGATGGATACCTGACTATTGCGGTTGTTGATTTACTCTGTAATTGATAAAACCAGTAACTTTACAACTTAATAACTCAGCAACTCAATAACTCAGCAACTCAATAACTCAGCAACTCAATAACTCAGCAACTCAATAACT
>ERZ824473.4081-NODE-4081-length-13439-cov-3.426106_pt1 | contig 13439 bp, 10 predicted proteins | sample MGYA00519874_ERZ824473 | MGnify/ENA primary metagenome ERZ824473 (study PRJEB31778, sample SAMEA3449151) | human gut metagenome | biome: human gut; feature: human-associated habitat; material: faeces | place: United Kingdom | collected 2010/2012 ... | reverse complement strand
TTGCACTTTTCTTCCTTGCAGTCCAATATGCGAAGAGGGTTCTTCTCGAAGCGGCTTTTGCAGGTTTCGCAGAGGCCGTTATAATTGCTCCTCAGGTATTCCTTTAGCAGCTCGTTGTATTTTGGCCTGCAATTAGGGCAGCCTATGCTGTTTATGTTTACGGAAAGGCCCTTCACACCTATTTTATCGAGAACGGTCATGGCAAGCTCGATGCATTCGGCATCTATGCTCGCCCGGGGTGCGCCGTAGACCTCCACGCCAAACTGATGATGCTCGCGCAATCTTCCCGCCTGAGGCTTATCATAGCGAAACACAGGACAGTAGAGATAATACATCTTGGTAGGCTGGGGGTCGTTGAAGAGGTTGTTTTCTATGAACATGCGGGCCGCGCCGGCAGTACCCTCGGGCTTGAGGGTTATGGACCTGCCGCCCTTGTCATCAAAGGTGTACATTTCCTTCTGCACTATATCCGTGGTATCGCCCACTCCCCGAAGGAACAGCTCGGTATGCTCAATGACGGGGGTGCGTACCTCGCTGAACCCGAAGTTGTCGCAGGTCTCCCTTGCGATCTTCTCAATATACTGCCACTTATAGCTTTCTCTCGGCGTAACGTCCTTAGTGCCCTTCGGCGCCTGAATTGCCATGATCTCTCCTCGCATTCTATTTTAATAATAAAAAGGTCTCCCGCCCGGCAAAGGGACGGGAGACCCGCGGTACCACCCTAATTGGGCTGATAAAAGCCCCGGCTCAAGGCCATTAACGCAGGCCATACGGGCGGGCTTTTTACCCGCCGGCTCACGGGCGTCTCCGGCGATAGTCTCCGCGGGGCTTTCAGCCAGGGCCCACGCTCTCTAAAGAAGGCTTAATTTCGCCGCTCTTCCGGTCAATGCCAATATTCCTGCTAATTATATAATCGCAGGCTAAAAATGTCAAGAAAGTATGCTACTTTGAATACAGCTCCCGCTTTTCAGCGGCGACTGTATGCACCTTTGCGATATAGGTGCTCACGTCCTTTGGGTTGGGTATGCGCTCCACGCGGCATTCTCCATCGAATATGCGCTTGGTCATAGCCCCCGCGCCATGCGCCATTATGGAGGTCGTCTCCTCCATCATGTCGATGTTGTACATGCACACCTTATCAGGCTTTGCATAGCCCACGTTCTCCAGGTTGCCGCTCATGTACTTCTGGCGGTACATATAATATGGCGCCATGCCCATGCTCCGGGCGTACTCCATGCCAAGCTGCACCATCTTTTCGACGGTATCCCCGTCCGGCAGCTCATAGCTGCCAAGGCTCTGCTTCAATCGCGACGAGCGCTTTATGGCCAGCGTATGCACGGTGAGGTTATCCGGCTCGAGCTTCCTGATCTCGGATAAAGTATGCTCCATATCAGCCATATCCTCCCCGGGCAGGCCCGCTATAACGTCCATATTTATGCTGTTAAAGCCCACTGCGCGGGCCATATCCAAACAGTCCGCTATATTCTTTGGGGTGTGGCTCCTTCCCACCAGCTCCAGCGTCCTCTGGCACATGGTCTGTGGATTTATGGATATCCTTCCCGCTCCCATGGATTTTATTATCTCAAGCTTTTTCTTCGTTATCGTATCCGGCCTGCCCGCCTCCACGGTAAATTCCCGGCCGTAGCCGCCGTACTGCCCGAGCGCATAGCTCAGCACATCCTCAAGCTCGCTCTCTGTAAGCACCGTAGGAGTGCCGCCGCCCATATACATGCTTCTTATCTTAAATCCGCAGTCTCGGGCTATTTCCGCGCCAAGGCGTATATCCTCCTTCAGCGCGGCTATGTAGGCCGCCATGTCCGTCTTGTCGGTGCGGACGCCCGAGGCGAAGGAGCAATAAAGGCACCGCGTCCGGCAGAAGGGTATGCCTATATACACGTCCACGTCCCTGTCGGCAACGTCCATGAACGGCCGCTGTATATCCACTATCTCCTTTGCCAGGGCGAGCTTTTCCGGGGTCACGTCGAACTCCTCCGCCATAAAGCGCAGGGCCTCCTTTTCGCCTTTTTCGGCTATAAGCTCGCGGAGCAGCCGCGTGGGGCGTATTCCCGTAAGGCTGCCCCATGGGAGCCTCGCGTCCTTATATACCTTGCCCAGCGCGCGGAACACGGATATCTTCATGCAGCGCTTGCGATAACGCTTCCTGTTCAGCTCGCCGCCGCCCACGTTCGGATGAAGATAGGCGTACTCTGCCCGCGCCCCATCCATATCGGCAGTACAGACAGCGCGCCACGTATCGCCGCTTTCCTCCATCACAGCCGAAATAAAGGGGGCGGCCTCGCCGTTCTCGGCGGGGACCACCTCCTCCATGGGCAGATAAAGCCTTATTACCTCGCCCAGATCGTTCAAAAGCTCCGGGTGGTCAGTATATACCCTTACCATTTTATCTCCTGATCTATCTTACATACGGGTTTGCGGCCCGCTCCTCGTCCAGCGTGGTGGCGGGGCCGTGACCCGGATAGGCGATATAGTTGCCTTCCAGGGCAAAAAGCTTATTCTTTATGGAGCTTATTATATCCTCATAGCTTCCGTAGCTGAAGTCCGTCCTGCCTATGCTCCGGCGGAAAAGGGTATCCCCCACAAACACGCATTTCTTTTCCTCCAGCACATAGCTGACGCCGCCCACGGTGTGACCGGGGGTAAACAGCACATTGAACTCCAGGCCCGCCTCCCTTACCGTATCGCCGTCCTTGAGCTTTACGTCGGCATAAAAAGGCTCGATCTTCCTGAAGGTGAGGTTTATGTCCTTATCCCTGAGTCCCGCTTCGTCCAGCTCGCCTATGTACACCTTCATGCCCTGCTTTTGCAGCTCCGGCACGCCCAGCATATGGTCAAAATGGCAGTGGGTGAGCAGTATGGCGTTACACCCAAGGCCGTTTTTCTCAAGGTATGTATTTACCTTTCCCACGTCTGCCGGATCGATTATAACGCACTCGTCGCTGTTATTAAGCCGCACAAAGTAAGTGTTTACGCAGTACGGGCCGGTTTCTATGCTGCTGACTGTTATATCTCTGTTCATGCTGTTTTCCTCGCTTAAAATGTCCTTCTGCTGTCCAGAAGTATAGTCACCGGGCCGTCGTTTATGAGGCTCACCTGCATATCTGCTCCGAACTCGCCGCACTGTACAGGCACGGTTTCCCTCAGCTTGGCTATTGCCGCCTCATACATGGGTATGGCCTTTTCCGGCCTCGCCGCCTTTATGAAGCTGGGGCGCCTGCCCTTGCGGGCATCGCCGAAAAGGGTGAACTGGGATATGAGCAGTATCTCTCCGCCTATGTCCGTTATGCTCAGGTTCATCTTACCCTCGCTGTCCTCAAATACCCGAAGGCCGGTGAGCTTTTCGCATATGTAGTTGAGATCGGCCTGCTCGTCGATATCTTCGACCCCCAGCAGCACCATAAAGCCCCTGCCAATGCCGCCCTTTACATTGCCCCCTATGCTTACCGATGCTTCGGAGACCCTCTGCACTACTGCCCGCATATGTTTTCTCCTTAAAAATATTACTGGTTTACCCGGTATACCTCCTTGACGGAGCGCACCTTACGCATACTCTTGATTATGTTGTTGAGCTGCTCCGTGCTTGATACGTCGAAGGAAAGCTGTATCTGTATTATACTCTGGTTGGCCTTGTCAACCTTTGCGGTCATGGCGGTTATGCTTATGTTCATGCCTGCAAGGACCTGGGATACGTCCATGAGAAGGCCGGTGCGTTCGTCGGCTACCACCTGTATGGTAGCGGTATAGCTGCTCTTGGCATTGTTTGCCCATTCCACCCTTACTACCCTTTCGGGATCCATAAGCAGATCCCCTATATTGGGGCAGTCCTTTCTGTGAATGGACACGCCCCTGCCGCGTGTAATATAGCCTATTATATCGTCGCCGGGCAGCGGCGTACAGCAGCGGGCAAAGCGCACCACCATTCCGGTGTCGCCCTCCACTATCACGCCCTTGCCGTTGCCGCGGTTCTCAGGCCTGCCCTGCTGCTCCTCCTCAAGCCGCTCCAGGCGCTCTGCGGCAGCCGCCGCCTTAGCCTCCTTTTTTGCCTGCTCAAGAAGCTTATTCGTCACCTGCCCGGTAGTTATGCCGCCGTAGCCTATAGAGGCATACACGTCGTCCAGATCGGACATATTGAACTTTTTTAATATGTCCTCGAAGTATTCCTTCTTGCCGGTAAAGTCGCTTAGCTGCGCGCCCTGGCGCTTCAGCGCCTCGGAGAGCATATCCTTGCCCCGCTGTATGTTCTCCTCCCGGTTGGCCTTCTTGAACCATGTGCGTATTTTGGCCTTGGCCTGCTGTGTCTTGGCGATCTTCAGCCAGTCGTAGCTGGGCGCGGCGTTCGGCGAGGTTATTATCTCCACCACGTCGTTGTTTTTCAGCTTATAGTCAAGGCGCACCAGCGCGCCGTTTACCTTCGCGTGCTGAACATGATTGCCAACGTTGGAGTGTATCCTGTATGCGAAGTCTATCGGCGTAGAGCCCGTAACGAGGTCTATTATCTTGCCCTGAGGGGTAAGCACATAGACGTAATCGCCAAAGAAATCCTTGCGTATGTTCTCTATAAATTCCCTCGTGGTGTTGGAATCCGCCTCCAGGGAAAGGGCCTCCCGGAGCCACGCAAGCTTGCTGTCCAGATCGTCAGGGTTGCTTCTGCCTTCCTTATACATCCAGTGCGCCGCTATGCCGTATTCAGCAGCCTTGTGCATTTCCGGCGTCCTTATCTGCACCTCAAATGGCATACCCATGCCGTCGTTTGAGAACAGCGTCGTGTGCAGAGAGCGGTACATGTTGGTCTTGGGCATGGCGATATAATCCTTAAAGCGTCCCGGCATGGGCTTCCAGAGGGAATGGATTATGCCGAGCGTGGCGTAGCAGTCGTTTACCGTGTTGACTATCACCCGTATGGCTATAAGGTCGTATATCTCGTCTATGGTCTTCTGCTGGCGGACGGTCTTTTTGTATATGCTGTAAAAGTGCTTGGGGCGTCCTGAGAGCGTAGCCTCTATTCCCGCCTCCTTCAGCGCCCTTTCTATATCCTCAATGGCCTTGTTCAGGGTCCGCATCCGCTCCTCCTGATAGGGTATCATGGCCTGCTCCAGCTTTTTGTACTCCTCCGGCCAGAGATACTTCATACAGAGATCCTCCAGCTCGCACTTCATGGCGCCCATGCCGAAGCGATGCGCGAGAGGCGCATAGATATCCAGCGTCTCGCGGGCCTTGCGTATCTGCTTTTCCTCGCTGCAATACTGGAGGGTACGCATGTTGTGCAGTCTGTCGTTGAGCTTGATTATGACCACGCGGATATCGTTCGCTATGGCAAGGAACATCTTGCGGAAGCTCTCCGCCTGTATGTCCTCGCGGCTTATCATCTCGTTCTTCCCGGTTTTGGTAAGCTTTGTTACGCCGTCCACCATGCCGGCGATATCCTGTCCAAACATGGACGCGAGCTTTTCGTAGGTTATATCCTTGCCGTCCTCTATAACGTCATGCATGAGACCGGCCAGTATGGTATGTCTGTCCATACCCATATTGGCCAGCATTATGGCTACGCTTTCCGGATGGGTATAATAGGGCTCTCCGGAATGGCGGGTCTGATGGGCATGGACCTGCTTGGTAAACTCAATAGCCCGGTCAAGCATCTGCATTTCCTCCGGTGTGAATGTCTTTGAGCAGATCTCCCTGAGTTTGTCCATATTGCCCCTCCTTTCGGCCTCACTGCTTTGACGATTGAAATAATAACAGAAATCAACGGCCTGCACCGTTGATTTCATAAAGTGCTGTTAAATTAGTATACTATTGCGGAGTACACATCGTAACCCTTCAGGTTATCTCTGCCTCCGCACTCGGAGGCAAGCTCGATAGCAAAGCGCGCGCCTACCACCTCTCCGCCCATTTCCTCGACGAGCTTGGCGGTGGCAAGGCAGGTGCCGCCGGTGGCCAGCAGATCGTCCACCACTACTACCTTTTGGCCGGGCTTTATGGCGCCCACATGTATCTCAAGTGAATCGGTGCCGTACTCGAGTGCGTACTCATAGCGCAGTGACTCGCAGGGGAGCTTGCCGGGCTTTCTTGCCAACACCAATCCGGCGTTCAGGGCGTAAGCCAGTGCAGAACCTACTACGAAGCCCCTTGCCTCCGGGCCTACTACCAGATCTACCTGTTTGCCCTCAAGGCTCTTTGCCAGTTCATCTATGAGCTGCCTGAATGCCTCCGGGTCCTGGAACAGAGTAGTAACATCCCGGAAAAGTATGCCGGGCTTGGGAAAATCAGGGATAGAGCGCACAGCAGTCTTAAGATCCATGTTTATTTTTCCTCCAGTCATTGCGTATGGCAGATGTTTTGTTTGTTATTGTTCCCGAGGCCTGAGTCTTTGGGCAGCGGCATATGTTGGGCTTTCCATAAGATCCCGCTGGGGCGGATCCTTTATGAGTCGTATGCCTTCGTTTGCATCGATGAAATCCAGCTCCTCCATAACCCGTTCGCCCAGCCTCGCCATTCGGGCAGGCGTCTTTGTTACGGCGGCAAGGTAATCTATAAGCTCCTCACGGTTGAAAAACCGTCTTTCCGATGAGCGCAGCGCCCTGTAATATGCCGCTATATCCCGTCTCTCCAGCGCAAGAGATGCAAAGCAGCCTATAGGGTATGCCCTGCCCGGTATTATCTCAGCATGCGGCGCAAGGACTCCAAGCCTTTCGGCAAAGCCGGCGTCAATGCTGTCATACATCAAAATGCTGCTGAAGCGGGACATATCCAGCGAGTCTATCACCGGGCCGAAAACAGCCGTATGATAGCCACAGGGGAATGTTCGGTTGCGGCCGAAAACCATATCCAGCCTTCTGAAAAGGCCCTTATCCGCCAGCTCCTTCATAAGGTCGACGGCGCCCCCCTCGGTAAAGCAAAGCACCATTGTCCCCGCTATGGAGTCTGTCAGCAGCTTTTCAAGGCCGCGGGCCTTTTTTTCGCCCGTATCAATGCCACAACCTGTATTATACAATATATTCTCGGAGAATGCATCAATAAATTTATCTCCTCTGTCCTTCATAAAGGCCTCGGGATCCTCTATGGGTGCTGGGCGCATATCACAAACGCGAAGCTGCACCGAGCGCATGCCGTTCCACTTGTTTATTATCGGCGTGTATATGGCGTCGCAGCGGCCCATATCCGCCAGCTCCACAAACTGATGCCCCTTTGAAAAGGCCACAAGATCTACGTACCTGTCGTCTTTTACGGCGGTAGCCTTTATATGATTGCCGCTGCTGCCTATGCGCCTGAGTCCCCGCAGCAGCATGCCGTCCGTCCTGAATAACGGCTCCGGATTGCCCTCCCCAAACGGGGCCAGCAGCTCCAGCTCCTCCACCATGGGAAGCGTAAGCTCGGAAAGTTCTATTTCCGCCTCATAGCTTCTCCTGGGTATAAACAGTTCCTGATCCACGGTGCTCCTGAAGGTCCCGTCCAGTGCCTGACGGAATTCTTCAAAATCTTTCTCCTGCATGGTAACGCCAGCTGCATACGCGTGGCCGCCAAAGCGGGTGAAAAATCTGTTGTTGGCGTTGAGGGCCTGATACAGATCAACTCCCGGCACAGACCTGGCGGAACCCGTCAGCACTCCGTCTTTTTCGGAAAAGAGCAGCGTTGGTCGGTAATACCTTTCGGCTATCCTTGCTGCGGCAATACCTATGACGCCTGGATTCCAGTCCGGTGATTTGAGCACTATGGAGCGGCCTTTTGTAAGATCCAGCTGTTCCACCATCTCCGCTGCGGAATCTATTATGTCCCCCTCCTCCGTCTGACGGCGGCGGTTCAGCTCGTCCAGAAGCTCGGCTGCCTGCTGAGCCTTTTGGGTATCATGGGTGCAGAGCAGTTCCACGCATATACCGGCGTCCTCCATTCTGCCCGCGGCGTTGAGCCTCGGCCCGAAGCCGAAGGAGAGGTCCCGGGATACGAATGCATCGCTCTTGTCGTTCACTACGCGGCCCAGCGCCTTTATGCCCGGGGAGCAATCGCCCTTATTTATCATATCCAGCGCCACGGCAACTATGGCCCGGTTTTCACCGAGCAGCGGCACTACATCAGCCATTGTGGCTATGCCTGCCTGAGGGAGGTAGCGTTTGGCGGCTTCCCGGCCTATAAGGCCCTCCGCAAGCTTCCACGCTATGCCCGCGCCGCATATGTCGCCGTTAGGGTATTTATCGTCCTCCCGGGTATGGCACACCACGGCGCAGCAGTCCGGTATTCTGCCGTCACAGCGGTGATGATCCGTCACCACCACGTCCATTCCCAGCTCCCGGCATCTGTCTATCTCGCCGTATGCCTTTACGCCGTTATCCACGGTAACTATGAGCTGTACGCCCATTTTGTGCAGCCGCTCCACGGCCGGAATGTTAAGGCCGTATCCCTCGTCGTGCCGCGATGGTATATCGTATATCACATCTGCACCCATACTCTTGAGGCAGTCGTAAAGTATGGAGGTGGCGCATACGCCGTCCGCGTCGTAGTCGCCGTATACGCATATCTTTTCGCCAGCTACAGCCCGCTTTATGCGCTCCAGCGCCTTATCCATATCCTTCATGAGAAGAGGATCCAGAAACTGCCCCTCCCCCGGGTGCAGGAAAAGCTCCATAGCCTCCCTGTCACGCGCCCCGCGGGCATACAAAAGCGAAGCAAGCCGCGGAGATATCCCCCCAGCTTCGGGTATATCGTTATTTATTTGTGATAATTCATAAATCAGCATACCGTAATTTTACACCCCGCGCAGCGCATTTGGCAAGGCGCAGGAAATCGGTATGCCTCGAAATCGGTGCGGCTATTTCAGCATTTGCAGTACCATTACGCTGAGCAGACCGCTTACTGCCCCAATAGCTATATCAGAGAGCAGCGCTATGCTCACATACAGCGTGCCCGCAACGGCGGAAAACACTATGAACGCCAGTACAGCGTAAAGCGTACCCGCCAGCGCCCCATACAGCCACAGCCGCTTTTTGCACCGGCGGACCGCTATAAGCCCTGCCGCCGCCGCGCATATCACCTTTATGACCGTGGTAAAAAGGCCCATTGTGGATACCTGCAAAAGTTCCTCTTTGAGTGCGACGGCATACAGTACCACCAGCACAAAGCTTATTATGACGCCGAGCAAAGCGCTCTTTCCCACCTCCAGCGCCATATTGGCCTGCTTTTGCGTCGCCCTTGCCGTTCGCATGCACATATACCCCCTATCAAGTATACAGATATATATGCGAAGGCACAAAAAAATATGCCCGGTAAAAAACCGGGCATATTGTAGCTTTTTAGCTTGTTTTAGTTTGCCTGATCCTCTATGGTGTTCTCTACGGGAGAATCCTCTACGGAGGCTATGGCGCCGCGAATGAATACCAGACGTACCTTGTCGGGACCAACGGAGATAGTCACAACGTCGTCCTTTATGGCAGTGATTGTGCCGTAGATGCCGCCGATCGTACGTACACGGTCGCCGGGCTTGAGATTAGCCAGCATGTCCTTTATCTTCTTTTCCCTCTTGCGCTGGGGGATTATCATGACTGCGAAAAGCGCAATCATGAGAATGATCAGCATACCGCCGTTGCTCATAAAGCCTTGAATGCCACTTACTACCTGAGTATCCATTATTTACCTTCCTTATCTTTATTGCGGCAAGGCCGCCAATTTTTGCTCTCCAACCATTTTATATAAAATGGTTTCCTGCGTCAAGGTATTTATTCCCCGTTGGGCAAATTGTCACAATTGCCCAAGAGTTTTATATTTCATTCTGCCGCTTTGCCGCCCTGTATTTTTTGATGAATTTCGACGGGTGGTAGGAAAGCTTCGCTTTGCGCAGCCCCTCCAGGCCCATGTCCTCCTCACGGTTTATGTACTTCACGTCGTTCAGAAGATTGGCGGCCATCTGCTGGTTTATCAACGGATACAGGCCCGGCACTTCCGCCTCAGCCTTTTCAAAGTAAGTCACCGCCATATCCTTCCATGGCTTATCCACCACGGAAAAGGCCTTTATTTCGCCGTTTATCCTTATTCCGCCGCAGAGAAGGTCCAGCTCCATCATGTTGGAAAGGGCGGTGCGTATGGCATCCAGTTCCCATTCTATGGATAGAGAATCGTTCTCGTCCTTATTGGAGGCCCACTGCTCATACAGGTCTATGCACTCTTCAATATTCTCCGGCCCCAGCGTCACAAACTCAAAGCTTTCGCTCTGCTCTAAGCGGTTTATGAAATTGCGCTTCGCGTGGTATTTTTTGCCGGGCAGGTCTCTGAGATCCTCCATATCATAGACGTAATCGAAGTTGTCCCTGTCCTCCTCAAGCTCGAAGCCCGCCATTCGGAACTGCTCCGCATACTGCTCTGCTATGCCAACGAACAGGGGCTTTACTCCATTATTCACCATATACTGCTCCGCCCTGACTATGGCCCTGCCATAATCCGCCGGGTCAAGGCATACCGGCGCCATCATATACATTGGCGCGCCGGGAAAGCTGCACCGGCTGTACATCACACCGTCCTCAAAGGCTATTGTTATCTTGCCCTTCGCCCCCCAGGCCATGTAGCTTGTGAAGGTAAATTCAGAGCTGAAGAGCCCGGCGCTTTTGGTGTACCTCTCCACCTCCTGCCGCATATCCACGGTCACTTCCCTGAATTCGAGTGTTTCTTGTTTAATGCTCATATTTTCCATATTCTCATATTACTCTACCGGCACGATAAGTTTCAACCTTTAATTTTTATTTTGCCCATTACAAAAGCCCCGAAAAAAATCGGGGCCTGCTTTTTTCTTTTGCCGTGGTCAGCGCATGATCTGATATGTGGCGTTCACCGTGGCCGTCACCTTTATGGTGGGCATTACGGTCTGCGCTTCGGTGAGCGCGTCCTCCGCGGGCGCCGCCGTAGCCTGCGGCTTGAGGGTCTTATTGGTATCGTCGTATACCACCGCGCTGTCTGCGCCGCCGTTTTCATCTATGGAGATGGGCAGGTTTGTCAGGCGCACTCCCGCACCGGCCGCTATTGCCCTGGCCTTTGCGCCCGCCGACTCCACCGCCATGCCGAGGGCCTGAAGGTATGCCTCGGAGTCATCCTCTATGGAGTATTCGGGGCCGGATACGTCGCTCGCGCCGGCGGCGACGGCCTCGCTTATAAGGCTCCCCAGCACGTCCATGTCCCTGACCTTGACGTTCACGGTGTGGTATACCTCATAGCCCACCACCTTGGAGGTATTCTTGCTGTAATCCCTGACCTCGTTTATATTGAGATAGCCGGTCTCGATATCCTCCTCCGCTATGCCCCTGGCCTTTATTACTTCAAGCACTGCCTCCATCAGCTTCGCGTTATTCTGCTGCGCCTCGGATACGTCCTTTTCCTGGGCCCTTACGGTAAAGCCCACCTCGGCAATATCCGGCTTTATACTTACGGTGCCGGTGCCGGTTACCTTTACGGTGCTTCTGGTATCATAATATCCGTCGGTGCTCTGAGTCGATGCCACTATATTCTTTTGCTCCTCTATCTGGTCCTGGCTCTTGCAAGCAGCGGCCGAAAGGGCCATTACCGCCGCGCAGAGCGCTATTGCCGCTATCCTTACTTTCTTATTCATTTTCATTGTCACTTTTACCGTTACTCCTTTTTCTCGGTGTTTTCTTCCTTCTTTGCGCTGAGCTTTTCCATGCGTTCCCGCCGCTCCTGCGCCTTTGCCTCGCGCTTTACGGCATTCCTGGCTTTCCCCTTCTTTATGAGCTTCACTACGAGCACAACTATCGCGGCCAGCACCGCGATCACCAGTATCGCGGGTATTGCGCATACTATGGCTACCAGTGCGTTCTCGAGGAATACGCCTACCGCCACGAAGCTCTCCGAAAGCCCCGCGGACATACGCTCGCCCATGCCTTCCTTTGCGGCAGGGCCTTTGGTGAGGCGGTTCTCGTTGATAGTCACATAGACCGTGGTATAGTCCACCAGGTCGTCATAGCGGCGGAGCTGCGTCGTGTACTGCTCTATCTCGAGCGTCGTCTCGGATATTGCCTTTTCAAGCTCTACCAGATCCTCCATATTGCCGGTGGTCTTCATTATTTCCTTGAGCCTGTCAAGCTGATCCCGCAGCACGCCCAGGCGGGTCTCGGTATCAAAGTAGTTGAGGGTTATATCCTCGGTATCGCAGTTGCTGTAGGTTATCTCTCCGGTACCCTGGGTAAAGTCCACGAATTCCTTGACCTTGGCGGTAGGAATGCGGAACGTCAGGTTGGCGGTGCGGCCATAGTCGGAGTATGTCTCGGGCTTTGTGCCGCTCACGCTGGAGGACTGCACATAGCCGCCGAGCTGCGCCGCCTTGTCCTGAAGCTGCTTGAAGTGGTTATCGAACTCATCGGTCCGCATCTCAAATGTATAGGTGGTGATTATCTTGTGATTGCCGTAGTTTGGGTCGGAAGCGCCCGCGTCATAGCCGCCTGCGGTATCTTGGTAATCTGAGTCTGTTTGGGGGGCTTCGATGGTCGGCGCCGCCTCTGACGCCGCCATCATGGGAGCTTCTTCCTCCCAGGCATAGTCATTCGCACTGCTCTCCTTCTTCATATTCGTAAATGAGGGCGAGCCGGCGCAGCCCGCGAGCAGCATAAGCACGAGCAGCGCACATACTGTTATCCTTAACCTTTTCATCATGATAAATACCTCCGTTGTAAGCTTATGTGGGGATTGATGCCGGTTCCGATTCTCTTATGCCTATAAGACGTACAGGCAGGCGGAATGGTTGCGTTTTTTTGAACATTTTTCTAAAATAATTATATCAGGCGCTGCCGCCGCACTCAAGCGCTCCTTCGCTCCCGCACACCTATTATGACGCCGCATATTATGAGCAGCGCGCCTATTACGCTCATAAGCGTTATGGGCTCATGCAAAAACAGGGCGCCCGTTACCAGCGTTACAAATGGGTTTACGTAAATATAAGTATTCACCTTCACTATGCCCAGCCTGCGGGTCGCCATGTTCCATGTGGTGTAGCTTATCCCGCTGCCGAGTATACCGAGGAACGCTATGCTGAAGAGCTTTTGCGGGTCCGCAAGCTCATACAGCGGCATATTCAGCTCCCCCGTAAAGCATGCAAGCGGCAGCGTGGTCAGTATTGCGAAAAAGGTCATTCGGCGCATAAGAAAAAAGCTCGAAAACCTGTGTACATAGCGCGTTATCATTACGGAGTACAGCGCCCAGAATATCGCGGCGGCTATGGACAGCATATCACCCAGCGGATTGAATTTCAGCACCACTGTCCCGTTGAACACCACCAGCGCCACGCCCGCAAGGGCGATGAGCGAGCCGTACACCGTATTCCTCCTGAGCCTGTTCCCTTTTGTAAAGAAATGCGCCAGCACAGCCGTCCATATGGGCGCCGAGGCTACGAGTATGCTTACGTTTGACGCAAGGGTATACCTGAGGGCATTGTTTTC
>ERZ824473.4052-NODE-4052-length-13528-cov-4.718326_pt1 | contig 13528 bp, 12 predicted proteins | sample MGYA00519874_ERZ824473 | MGnify/ENA primary metagenome ERZ824473 (study PRJEB31778, sample SAMEA3449151) | human gut metagenome | biome: human gut; feature: human-associated habitat; material: faeces | place: United Kingdom | collected 2010/2012 ... | reverse complement strand
AGGGAGACTCTGCTGGTGGAAGTGCAAAACAAGGAAGAGACAGAAAATTTCAAGCAATTTTACCATTATGGGGAAAAATGCTTAATGTTGAAAAGGCAAGAGCAGATAAAATCTATGGTAATGATAAATTAAATCCAGTAATTGTTGCAATTGGCGCAGGAATTGGAAATGAATTTGATATTACAAAAATTAGATATGGAAAAGTAATTATAATGGCTGATGCCGATGTTGATGGTGCACATATTAGAACATTAATGTTAACATTCTTCTTTAGATATATGAGACCATTAATAGAAAATGGAAATGTATATTTAGCTCAACCACCATTATATAAGTTAGCTAAAAAAGGAATGGAAGATATTTATTGCTATACAGATGAGGGATTAGACCAAGCTTTTGCAGAATTAGAAGCAAAAGGAATTGCAAGAGATTCACTTTCATTACAAAGATATAAAGGTTTAGGAGAAATGAATCCTGAACAATTATGGGAAACAACAATGGATCCTGCAAGAAGAACATTAATTCAAGTAACTATGGATGATGCAATTAAAGCTGATGAAATATTTACATTATTAATGGGAGATGATGTTGACCCAAGAAGAAAATTCATTGAAGAAAATGCAAAATTTGTAAAAAATCTAGATATATAAAATTAATAGCTAGTAGGAATTTCCTACTAGCTATTATCTATAAAGCCAATAACAATCTTAACTCAAACTAATATATGTAGTGGTTTGATCTAATGCATATTGCTATACAAATAAACCATACACCACATATATTAATCAGTCGCTCGACTATAAATGCATTAGTAGAAACCAAATTCATCCCAAGGGGACTAGTAATAATCCCATATAATACAAATATAATCTTAGTTCAAATATATTACATATAATTTAACCATATACAAAACATAAAAATAATCCTTGAAAATTTAAATAAAATATAGCTTACATACACATAATATATTTTTAACGCCGACATATATTTATCTATAAAAATAAACAAATATAAATCTTTGCTCGAATATTAATAAACTAAATTAAAATCTATTAACACTCTTCACTCAACTGATATTAACCTTATATGCATATTATGTGCAAAAATTTTTTTATTATACAAAAAAATTAAAATAATTTTAAATGGAAAAATTTTCAAATTATGTCGAAGGTTGTCGAACGATTTTGCTTGACAAAATAGACAATTGCAAAGTATAATGATAAACATATAAGTTCTAATTCAACAATAATATTTAAAGTCAGGGAGGTGAAAGAAATTAAGTCAATACAAAATTGGATTCCAATAGATAAAATTTTAGAAAGAGGAATCATAAAGATTAGAAAAAATAAATATATAAAAATAATGAAAGTGATTCCTATTAATTTTAATTTAAAGACACAATTAGAAAAAGAGTCAATTTTAAATTCATATAAAATTTTTTTAAAAACATGTAATTTTGATATGCAAATTTTAATTCAAAGTAAAAAAGAAGATTTAAGTGGACATGTTAAAAATATTCAAAATAATTCTCAAAAAGAAAATAATCCAATAATAAAAAAATATTCAGAAGAATATTTAAAATTTATTCAAGAAAAAAATAATAAAAATAAATCAGCATCAAAAAATATTTATTTAATAATAAAAAATAATTCAGATAATATGGAAGAAAATATTATTCAAGAATTAAATGAACGATATTTTAAAATAAAAGATTGTTTAATTAGATGTGGAAATGTTGTATTAGAATGTAATAAAGAAGAAATTAAAGATATTTTATTTTCTTTTTTTAACCTAAAAAAATTCTTAGAAAAATAGGAAGTGATAATAATAAATAAAAAAATATTAAAAAATATTAATGAAAAATTAAAAAATAAAATAAAAAAAGAAAGATATAATTTTTTAGAAAAAGATTTTATTTCTCCTACATATATTAATTTAAAAAATCCACAATTTTTAGAAATAGATGATTATTTTTATTCAGGAATTATTATAGTAAATTATTACAGAGAATATAATGAATTAATTTTAAAAACTTTAATAGAAACAAATATTAATATGAATATTTCAATATTTTATGAAAAAGGTGATACTTCAAAAATATTAAAAGAAATTACATATAATATTGGAAGTGTAGGAGCAGAATTAAAACAATCAAATGAAAATAGACAAGATATAGATATTGCAGAGTCAGCATATAGTGATGCAAAATATTTAAGAAAAGAAATTCAAGTAAATAATGAAGATATATATTTTTTGTATATTTATTTAAACGTTTTTTCAAATGATAAAAAAGAATTAGAATATAATTTGGATAAAATAGAAGGAATATTACAAAGTAAAGGGTTACAAACTAGAAGATCAAATTTTAGGCAGGAACAGATTTTTATTTCATGTTTACCTTTTGAAGAAAATAATGAAGATTTAAAAGAAGTTGGAAAAAGGAATATTTTAACATCAGGATTAGTAAGTACATATCCTTTTATCTCATCATCTATCTTAGAAGAAAAGGGAATTTATATAGGAAATAATATGTATAATAATTCATTGATTTTAATAGATAGATATAATACAAAAAAATATAAAAATGCTAATATGTGTATATTTGGAACAAGTGGAGCTGGAAAATCTTTCTATACAAAATTATTAATTTTAAGAAATACTTTATTAGGAATTGAACAATATGTTATTGACCCAGAGAGGGAGTATCAGAATATTGTAAAAAAATTAAATGGTACAATAATAAAAATTGGTCCAACTTCAGAAAATTATATTAATATTTTTGATATTAGAAAAGAAAGTATAGAAGAAAATGAACATGGATATTTAGCAACTAAAATTGGAAAATTATTAGGATTTTTTAATTTAATTTTTGGTGAATTAAATGAAGAAGAAAAAGCTTTATTAGAAGAAAAATTAATTTTAACATATAAAATAAAAAATATTAATTTTAATGATAAATCATTATATAAAAAAGGAAAATTTAAAACAACAAAAGATATGCCAATATTAGAAGATTTATATAATAATTTAAATGATGAAAAAACAAAAAAATTTAAAATTAAATTAATACCATTTATAAAAGGTTCTTTAAAATTTTTTAATAATTATACAAATATAGAATTAAATAAAAAATTAATTGTTGCAGATGTATATGAATTAGGTGAAGAAAATATGAAATACGGAATGTATTTATTTACCGAATTATTTTGGGATAAAATAAAAATAAATAGAAAAATAAAAAAGGCAATTTATTTAGATGAAATTTGGAGATTAATTGGAGTTACTTCAAATAAAGAAGTAGCAAAATTTATTTATAAAATATTTAAAACAATTAGAAAATATGGAGGAAGTAGTGTTGCAATTACTCAAGATATTTCTGATTTATTTAGTTTAGAAAATGGTACTTACGGAAAAAGTATTTTGAATAATTCTAGTATAAAAACATTTTTTTCTTTAGAAGAAGAAAATATTAAATTATTATCACAATATTCAAATTTGTCTGAAAAAGAAAAAATAGAAATAAAATCTTTGAGAAGGGGAGAATGTTTAAGTTTTGTTGGAGATGAACATATTTTAATTAATATTGAAGCAAATGATTTCGAAAAAGAAATAATTGAAGAAAAAAAGGAGGAATAAATGTGGAACTAAATAATGAAATTAATAATAATATTAATGTAGAAAAAAATAATTTTTTAAATAGTGTACTTGGAAAAACAATAAATACAGCAATAGATATTGGATTAAGAGCAATTTTGCCAGATTTAATTGAAAATCAAGTTATTGATATAAAAAATGCATTATTACAAAATGGATTAAAATCAGGAATTGATACTGCAGTTAATTCAGCAATTAATTTAGGGAAAAGTGCTGTTGGAATTGTTACAGGAAATTTTGAAAATATGGATCAAGTAAGAATGGCAGTAGGAAATGGTGGAATTGTAGATACTGTATCAAATGTGTTAGACAAGGCAATAAATAATACATATAAAAAAGGATATATCGATAAAACAGTAACATCTATAATAAAAAACGGAAAAAATGTTTTATTGAATAATATTTCAAATAATATAAAAAGTGAATTAGATCAACAAACTAATTCGGTTGAAAAATTGGAAAAATATATTAATAATTGGAAAGAATATTATAACAAAGAAGATTTTGAAGGAATGACAAAAGAATATAATAAAATAAAAACACAATTAAATAAAGTTGTTCCTCTTGAAAATATTTTGAAAGAAACAAGAAAAGTAGAAACACTTCATGAATTAATTAAAAATAATGGACAAAATTTTAATATTACAGAATTAGAAAAAAATGCAATAGAAAATCTTGCCCAATAAATTAATTTTTTATTTTCTTCAAATAATTTTTTACAAAAATCATTTGAACACATAACGACATGATAGATAAAATCAGAAGTTATATTATTAGAATTTATAGTTAGTATATTATTTATTTTTTCTATGGTATTATTTTTTGAATCTTTTCCAAATAATAAATAATCTGCAGAAACTCCAGTATATTTTATAACTTTTTTTAAAGTTTTTACGCTTAGAGCTCTTTCACCACGTTCTATTTGACCTAGAAAAGAATCAGTAATATCAATTTTTTCTGAAAATTTTTCTCTTGTCATTTGCATTTCTTCTCTTATACTTCGTAATCTTTCTCCGATATCGATATTATCTTGATTAAATTGCATATACTCACCTCAAATTTTTTTTTACATTATATAGCAAAAAATTATAGCAGATAATATGCAAAAAGTATATATTTATTATACTCAAGTAATAAACGCAGCATAAATTATTTAAATGAATAAAAATAGAAGAAAATATTCATGAGGAATATTATAAAAGATTAAAAAATATAGAAGAAAAAAATGAGGAAGAAAGATGGAATAAATTTCATAATTAATAGTATGAAAAATAGAATAAAAAACTAAAATAATTCGCTAAAAGCCTTGCAAAATAAGGATTAGTATAATATAATACATTTGTAAAAGTAAAAAAGAAAGAGGTAGAAAACATGGAAGAACGACAAGATGGAAATGTAATACAAAGGGATATTGAAAAAGAGATGAGAACTGCCTATATTGACTATGCAATGAGTGTAATTGTATCAAGGGCATTGCCAGATGTAAGAGATGGTTTGAAACCAGTACATAGAAGAATTTTATATGCAATGCATGAAGATGGAATTACATCAGACAAGCCATACAGGAAATGTGCAAATACAGTTGGTTCTGTATTAGGAAGATACCATCCACATGGAGATGCTTCTGTTTATGATGCTATGGTAAGAATGGCACAAGACTTCTCAATGAGATATATGTTAATTGATGGACATGGTAATTTTGGATCTATAGATGGCGATGGAGCTGCAGCAATGAGGTATACAGAAGCAAGAATGTCAAAAATAGCTGAGCAAATGTTAGTAGATATTGAAAAAAACACAGTAGATTTTATGCCAAACTATGATGATAGATTACAAGAGCCAAAAGTATTACCTGCTAAAGTTCCTGCATTATTAATAAATGGTTCATCAGGTATTGCCGTAGGTATGGCAACAAATATACCACCACATAATTTAACTGAAGTAATAAATGGAATTATTAAAATTATAGATGATGATAATGTAACAGATGATGATTTAATAAAAATTATAAAAGGTCCTGATTTCCCAACAGGGGGATTAATATTAGGATTAGAAGGAATTAAAGAAGCTTATAAAACAGGAAAAGGCAAAATTATAATGAGAGCAGAAGCTGAAATAGAGGAAATGAGTGGAAATAAACAAAGAATTATTGTTTCATCATTACCATATCAAGTAAATAAGGCTCGTTTAATTGAAAATATTGCCAGATTAACAAGAGAAAAAAGAATTGAAGGTATTTCAGAATTACGTGATGAGTCTGATAGAAAAGATAAAGTTAGAATCGTAATGGAATTAAAGAGAGATGCAAATCCTCAAGTTGTATTAAATCAATTATATAAAAATACTCAAATGCAAGACACATTTGGTGTAATAATGTTAGCTTTAGTAAATGATGAACCAAAAATTTTAACTTTAAGACAATGTTTAGATTGTTACATAGATCATAGAAAAACAGTAATTTTACGTAGAACTCAATTCGACTTAGATAAAGCACTTGCAAGAGCACATATATTAGAAGGATTAAGAATAGCAATTGATAATATTGATGAAGTAATTGCAATTATTCGTAGTTCATATGATGATGCTAAAGAAAGATTAATGAAAAGATTTGGATTAACTGATATTCAAGCACAAGCAATTCTTGATATGAGATTAAAAACATTATCAGGATTACAACGTGAAAAGATTGAAGAAGAATATAAACAGTTGATGGAATTAATTGAACATTTAAGAGCGATTTTAAATAGTGAAAAATTAGTATTCGATATTATCAAAGAAGAACTTATTGAGGTTAAAGACAAATTTGGAGATGATAGAAAAACTAAAATTGTTGCTGCTGAAGGTGAAATTGATATTGATGATTTAATTAAAGAAGAACAATCTGTTATTGCTTTAACTCATTTTGGATATATCAAGAGAATGCCAATAGATACATATAGAAGCCAAAAACGTGGAGGAAAGGGCATTACAGGAATTGCAACAAGAGAAGAAGACTTTGTAAAACAAATCTTTACAGCTTCAACACATGATACAATATTATTCTTTACTAATAAAGGAAAATTATATAAGTTAAGAGGATATGAAGTTCCAGAAGCAGGTAGAACTGCTAGGGGAACAGCAATTGTAAACTTGTTAAGTTTAGATGCTGGTGAAAAAGTTTCTGCAGTTATACCAATTCAAAATTTTGCTGAAGGAAAATATTTATTAATGGCTACAAAACGTGGTTTAATAAAGAAAACAGCTTTAGCTGAATATAATTCTGCACGTAAAACAGGATTACAAGGAATTACATTAAAAGAAGATGATGAATTAATCGCTGTTAGATTAACAGATGGTGAAGACAATGTAGTTCTTGTTACAAGAAATGGTATGTGTATTACATTTGATGAAAAAGATGTACGTCCAATTGGAAGGGTTTCTCAAGGTGTTATTGGAATAAGACTTGATGAAGATGATGAGGTAATTGGAATGGAATCAATAATAGCTGGTGGAAAAGCAACTTTACTTGCAATTACTGAAAATGGATTTGGAAAGAGAACAGAATTAGATGAATATAGAGTACAAATTCGAGGAGGAAAAGGAGTTGTAACATATAAAATAACTTCAAAAACTGGTAAATTAGTAGGAGCAAGAATTACAACAAATGATGAAGATGTAATGCTTATAACAGATAAAGGTACTATTATTAGATTAAAGGTTAAAGATATTAGTGTATTAGGCCGTCCAACACAAGGCGTTACTCTAATGAGAACAACAGATGGTGGAAAGGTAGTAAGTATTGAAACATTAACACCAGAAATAGCAGAAGTAGAAGAAAATTAATAAAATAAAAAGAGACCTATATGATGGTCTCTTTTTTGTAGAAAATTTTATATAAAAAAGCAAGATAAATAGGTTTATTTTTGCTTTTTTGGCTAAATTTAATTAATGCTTTGGTTTTAGTCTTAAATCATCGCCGAAAAAATAGTAAATATCGTAAAATCCAGCAATTCTGGAACCAATGCGTTCTTCATAATTTTTAAATATATTATTAATATTTAAATTTGTAGAAATAATTGTTTTAGTAACATGATTACTTAAATTTAATAATCGTGTATTTAATATAGTAAATAATTCACTTAATTTCATACTATTTAAACATTCTGTTCCAAGATCATCAATAATTAATAAATCAGATTCTAAAACATTTTTATAAAAATCATCTTGATTAGATGTTTTATATTTATTCATTTTTTTATCAATAACAGTTTCGAGTAAAACAGGAGCTGTCTGATAAAGTACGTTTTTTCCATTTTTAATTAATTCATTTGCAACACAATTGCTCATAAAAGTTTTTCCGAGCCCTGTATTGCCAGTAAATAATAAATTATGTGTTTCTGGATTGTCAAAATTTTTAACAAATTCAATACATTTTGTTTTTATTGTAATAATATTTTGTCGTGGTGAAATATTTAATCTATATTTTTCAGGTTCGATTTTATCTGAAAAAATATTAGGATTAAATGTTTCAAAATTTTCTTTGCTTAAATTTGAAATATTAGATTTATTATAAGATATATCTAATAATTTTTGTTTTAAACAAGGACATAAAGTAGAAGCTGAATTTTCTGTTTGGATATATCCAGTATCTTTACAAAGCTTGCATTCATAATTAGGTTCTAAATAATCATCTGAAATATTATTTTCTTTTAATATATTTTCTTTTTCTTTTTTCAATTCATCAGCTTTTTTATTTAAAGTATTTAAAGAAGTTGTAGAACCCATTAAAATATTTTTTGCTGTATTTATTGCAAAATTATTTAATTCATCTTCAATTTCTTGAAGTCTAGGAAGTTTTTTGTAAAGTTCTGCTTTTCTAGCATCTAAATCAAGTTCAGCTTTTAATTTTTTTTTATCATATTCTGATAAAAGTTCTGATAAGATTTCGTTAGACATTTATATCTCCTTCTATATTAGAAAAGCCTGAATATGAATCTGCTGAAACTTTAGGTTCTTCTGTATTCATTCCAGAATTAGCATATAAAAAGGCTAAATTATCATATTGCCTTTGATCAAAAGATGCTTTAGCAACTTGCTTTTCTAATTGTTTTGTATCTTTCTTTTGTTTGTTTCGTTGCTCTATAAATGCAATAATTTCATTTGGTGTTTTTAAATTTCTATCATGCCAATCAGTAATAATATTATTAAAATATTCAAAAGTTGGATTTGATTTGAATACGGTTCTTTTTAAAGCAATCTCAATAATATTAAGATCATAACCGAAATCAATAACCCATTTTTCAATATAAGCTTCTTCATATTGTGTAAGAGTATTTTTTCCAAGTTTTTTTGCAATTGTTTTCTTTATTTTAACTAATTTTTCTTGTTTTTGATAATATAAATCCAAATCATTCCAAGACTGAATTCTATTGCTTCCCCAAGCTTCAGCTACTGTTTGAACATATTTTTTGTGTAAAGCGGAACGCTTAAAACAATAATCAAAAAGAGCTATCATAACTTGGTCATCAAAATTATATTTAGTGAACCATAAATCAATATCATTATACCATGAAGGTCCCATAATTCCTTGGAAATAAGCATTATTGATATGGTCAATAACTTTTGCTCGAGCTTTGTTTTTTGCTATATCTGCAACCTTTTCAGGAGAAGCTGTTAGATTTGGTTTATATAATTTATGAAGTGTTATTTCTTGTAAATTTGTTACAATATAACCAGTTTCTTTTTTTGTAATTAAAGATTCAGATTCTAAGTATGCAATAGCGTCATTAATTTCTTTTAATGGTAATGCTAATTTTCTTGACATATCATTTAATTTTATATCTTTGTTATATTTTGATAAAAATATCATATAAAGATAGACTTTTACACATGTTGCTGGCATTTGCGACAAATATTCTGCAAAAAAGATGTCTGGTACAACTGTTTCAGAGAATAATAATGGCAATTCTGGTTGTTCTAACTTCATTTTACGTCCTCCTCCCAAAAAGAATAATTTTTTTATAAACTATGTAGAATTATATCATGTTAGAAAATAAAATCAAGTGTAAAAAAAGAAAAAATTAATATTTTTTAAACAAATATATTTTTGGCTTTATTAAGAATTTTATAATGTATTTTAATACATATATTACTGGTTCACCATTAAAACCTATAATGCTAAAAAGGGTAAATGGGAAACAGAAAGAAATTAATAAAAATATTTTAATACTCCAGTTTTTTAAGAATAAGTGTAAAATTAAAAATGATATTCCATAAATAATTAAATTAAAAAATGCAGTGGAATAATCAATAATTCCTAGTAATTTATTCTTAAAATTATAATTCTGTGGAAAAATAAATTTCATAAGCACCTCCAACTTTATTTTTTTAGAAAGTTTTCCACATTTTGAGAGAAAGTTGTGGAAACTCCTCCGAGAAAATCACGTGCAAAAGAATTAGCTTTTATTAAAGCGTAAATTGCACCAATGTATATAAATTTTATCATTAAATTATTAGAAGAATAATTCATAGAAAATAAAATTAAAAGGACAAGAGAAACTATAATTTGTATAAATAATAATGAAAAAAGGTTACGGATCCAACTTTTAAAGAACCATGAAGTATTTTCTAAAATCAATGACAAAATAGCAAAAGGAGTAAGTAATATAAAAATTTTAAGCATTACATATCTAAAAGAATATGTAAAAACTAAATTTAATAAAGAGACCGAAAGTGAGGCTTTTAATATTCCATCTAAAGAGAAAATATCAGAAGAGATGTCTAATAATTTTGAATTATTTATTTCGACTATTAATTGGGCAAAGCAAATATTTTTGTGAAATAAATCTTCACCAATTCCTCTAATTGCAAGAGTAATATTAGATACAATATCTAAGGATTGGCCGATTAAAAAATAGGAACAATTAATACAAATACCGAAAATAATTGATTTAATAATAAATTGATGAGGCTTTTCAATAGGAGAATAGGTAAAATGAGAGAAGAGATATTTTATTGCATAAAAAATTAAAAAGCCAAAAAGTAAAGCATTAGAAATTAATAGAATTCCATTAGATGCAGAAGTTCCTAAAATTTTTTCAAAAAAAGAATCATGTATAATATCTGAACTTATAAATGTAATATCATCAAGGACATCATAGACATTTGTATCAATTGAGGAAAAAAGATTTCCTAAAATTGTATTAATAGATTCCATTATAATAGTTGTAATGTTTGAATTATTGTCCATTTAACCACCTAACCAACTAAAGACTGGATTGCAGATAAAATAAGATCAATTGCTAAAATAAAAGCATAAGAGAAAAGGGAACCAGTAATTAGTTTTTTTCCTGTTCGTATTTTTTCTTCATCACCGAAACTAAATTTTCTCATTAAAGCTCCAGAGCAAACAGCAACAGCTGCAGCAGGAGTAGAAATTTTTATAATCCAACTTTCAATGTTTTCAAAAGCACTATTAAGTTTATTTACTAATTTGGGCGTGGCACCGAAAACAGTTGTAGATAAAATAATTATAAGATATATAGTTAAAATAATTGTAAATGTTATTTTTTTCATAAAATCATCCTTTCTTAAAATATGGAAACATTTTCAATTTTGTGGGTTTAAAAATTTGAGAACCATCAGACAAAAAAGTGAGAGCAGAAAATGTTTCCAAGCTTTGCGTAAAAAAATTAGTATCATAAATAAAATCTTTTTGGGTGTAAGTATTAATGCTCTCTGTAATACTTGAGTTTTGAGAATTTAAAGAATTTGTAATATAACTAAATTTGGTTTCTTTAGCATTTTCAGAAATACTTTTAGATAAGTATTGTTTATTTTCTTTTCCTAGCTGTTTTTGAGCTTCTTCTATTGTAAAAATATCGTCGGTTCTGAACCAAATTTTATTAATTAAATTTTGACAGATAACTCTTACGGCAGTCTCATCTTTTAAAGTATTTTTTAAAGATGAGTAACTTTGAGTTGAAACAATATTAATACATTTTGCCTCACGACTAAGAGCGAAAAAATCTGCATCTGTTTTTGTAACATATTCTGCATATTCATCACATATGAAGGCTGAGGGAGCAGATTTGGAATTTGATAAGCGATACATTATTTCTGATTGAAAATCTAATTTTAAATAAGTTGCAATAATTTTGGAGAGATTTTTATATTCTGCAATATTCATATTTAAAACAACAATGTTTCCTTTTTGTAACATAGAATTAAAACCTTTAAAATTCAAATCTTTTTTGGCTGGGCAAAATACTTTTGAAACATTATAATCAGAAACAAAAATATTTGTAATACGAGAAATTTCAGATTTTAAGATTGCTAAAGTACGAGAATCTAGTGAATTAAATTCTTTTTGAAAAAAGTCTAAGGCAGAGTTTAATTCGTAAATTTCTTTATATGAAAATTTCGATTGACAAAATAAATTTTTTAAAATATCTATTTTGGATTTATAGTAATTAGGTTCTGTAATTAATTTATGAAGTTCAATAAAAGTGACATATCCGTTATTATATAATCTACAAAGTTTTATACATTCTGCAAGAATCTGTTCAGCTTTATCAAGCCAAAATGATTCAGTGTTATTTTCAGAAAAAAGTAATAAAATAGTTTTTAATCTATTAGCTAATACAATAGGATTCAGATTTGGCTTGTGGAGTGGATTGTATCTTATATGAGAATTTAATCCAATTTCAATTAAATCTTTTTCTAAATGATATTTATAAGCTAAATTTTTTACGTGCTTGAAATAATTACCTTTTACATCTAATATTAAAATACCTATTTTTTTATCTGGATTTTGAGAATTGAATTTTATTAGTTGTTCGGTAAATGGGTACATAGCTGAACTTGTTTTTCCTGTACCTATTGTACCAGTTATTAAAAAATTCTGATATAATCCTGCTTCTGGAATATAAATAGATTGATTGTTTTCTAAATTCTTACCTATTAATAATTTTAAATTGGAATCTGATTGAATTGCTGAAATAGTGTGAGCTGGATTGGTTTTAGAAGTATTTTCAAAAATTTTAAATCTTATAATTAATGAATTTATTATAATAAAACTTGAAAATGTGTAAAAAAATATAAAGCTAATTTTTAAAAAATTCCAAAGAGAAGAATTATTGTAGCAAATGTCAAAAGGATGAAATCCTAATGTAACAACTATTTCTTTTGCATTATACAAAGGTAAAAAAAGTTGGTAAGAGCAAAAAAGTAACAGTATTAAACAGGTGAGAGTGAAAATAAAACGCCTCATCTTTAAACCTCCTATGAATTTTGATTTTGTTTGATTTTTAATTTTGAACCTTGTAAATTATGAAATAATTTTATATCAAAAAATGTATAAATTGAATATAAAGTAATTAAAACACTAATAATATATAAGATAAAAAAGATATTTATTAATGAATTTAATGTCATAATAAAAAGTATCACCGCCTTGTTTGACTTATTCGATAAACATAATATAACAAATTTTTAATTTTGTCTATACTTTTTTGAAAATTTATGATAAAATATTTATGACAATAAAATTTAGGAGGGAAAAAATGAAATTTAATAAAGATACAAAAATTGGTGAAATTCTACAAGTTGCACCAGAAAAAGCAGAAATTTTAATTGACTGCGGAATGCATTGTATAGGTTGTCCTGCATCACAAATGGAAACATTAGAAGAAGCTTGTGAAGTGCATGGAATAGATGTAGAAGAAGTAATAGAAAAACTAAATGCATAAAAAATTTAAAAAATTTGAAATTTTTTTAAAAAATGTATTGACAATTGCAAAAAAATGATGTATTATAAGTAAGCGTTGTGCAATACATGCATACGGGCTATTAGCTCAGGTGGTAGAGCACTTGACTTTTAATCAAGTTGTCCCGC
>ERZ824473.4046-NODE-4046-length-13554-cov-3.646122_pt1 | contig 13554 bp, 9 predicted proteins | sample MGYA00519874_ERZ824473 | MGnify/ENA primary metagenome ERZ824473 (study PRJEB31778, sample SAMEA3449151) | human gut metagenome | biome: human gut; feature: human-associated habitat; material: faeces | place: United Kingdom | collected 2010/2012 ... | reverse complement strand
AGAAGACGGCAGAGCGGCAGCAAAAGCGCAGAAAGAAAGAACCAAAGAATACTGAACAGCGGACAAATCTGACCAAACAGGTGCAGCGCGCCATCCGCTCTCTGAATATGCCGAAGGATGAACTCGGCTACTTCATTCCGAACAAGACTGCCGAACAGTTAGCGCACGAACAGGAGCTTACCTATATTCTAAAAAAGGCAAATGCCGACGTCTGCCGGATGGATGATTACCAGCCTCTGTTTTTAAAAGCGGACGATGCGGTCTCCTCCTACATGCTTTCCCGCATCACGGACTCCCCTCTGTTTCAGGGAAAATATCTGACCGCGCACACTGTGTCAGGCGGCATTCTTTTTTACACAAAGAACCCGAATCAACTTGAAATCCTGCTGAAAAGCTTAATTGTCAGATAATTTATTATCATTTTTTTCGTGTCCATAACGCAAAAAACGACAATATTCAACATGGAATATTGTCGTTTTTTGTTTCTCTATGCTATCTTCTATGTCTTCTACGGCGTCTTGACTTGCTTTTTATCTGTCGGAACTGCTCTTTGCGGTTCCTGCGCACTTCCCGGTTGTGCCGGATAATATAATAGTTATCGTAGAACTTCTTTCCGGCAAAGATCAACCCTACTGCAAGCAGGATTCCGGCTACGATAAGCAAAATTGTGCGTGGTCTGATCCGCACCGTGGAGACCGTCTCCTCCTCGGTGTCTGTCTCCTGCTCTACCTCGCTCTGGTTGTCAAAAATATATCCGTCCACAACCGCACCGGTTGTCACTATGTCTGCTTTTCCGACCTGACGTCCCGCATAGGTGTAGGCAAGCGTTCCCACCACGTTCTCGCTGACGTCGTCATACGTGATCTCCGATGCCGCATCGTTAAAGTCGGTCGTCTTCGGAAGAACGATATTGGCATTCGCGTCGATGTCCACAAACGCCTTGTTGTTATTTAAGGCTCCAACTTCCACCGCCTCGGAATCCATGTATCTGGTCTCATTGTCCGCAATATTGAACAACTGGAAATTATCAAATGCATAGTCGAAAAGGTTCCGGCTGTCGGTCCACTGATTCGGCGATTCCGTATGCATCACGACGCATACGAGGCTCATGCCGTCCTTCTCGGCGTAAGTGACCAGCGTGCTACGCGCGATATCCGTATATCCCGTCTTTCCTCCGGTACAATACTCATACCGGTACTTGAGCGTCTTGAACGGGTAGAGCATCTCATTGTGATTCTGCAGATCCGTCGGCTCATCATGCTTGTTCGTCGGCGGAATAGTGTAGCGTGCCGTCCCCGTAATAATCCGGAAGGTCTCGTTCTGGTATGCCGCTTTGGCAATCAGCGCCATATCGTGCGCCGTCGTGTAATGGTTCTCGTCAAACAGACCGTGCGGATTGGCAAAATGCGTGTTGGTACATCCCAGCTCCGCCGCTTTTTCGTTCATCATGTCCACAAAATGCTCCACCGTACCGCCAACATGCTCCGCCACTGCGTAGGCACATTCATTTGCCGAATTCAGCATAACCGCGTACAGGCATTGCTCCATCGTCATCTGCTCCCCGTAATCGCGGTAGATTCCGGAACCCTCAGTATTGTTGATCGCATCATCAGAAAATGTGACGACCTCATTCAGATCGGAATTCTCCAGCGCGAGAAGCGTCGTCATGATTTTCGTGATACTTGCCGGATAATTCCGCTCATCGCTGTTTTTTTCGTACAGAACCGTCCCCGTCGACATCTCCATCAGTATCACGGACGGTGACTGTACTTCCGGTCCTTCCGGCCAGTAATCTGCCGCCTGCACCACCTGCGGCTTTATCTGTAAAAAGTATAGTAAACTTAAGGCGACACATGCCGCCTTTTTCCACACATTCGCTCTTCGCATTGCTTATAACTCCATTCTATCCAGAAATCCTGTCCATTTCTTCCATATATATCCGGAACATAACTAGTATCAGTATAATCGCAGAAAAAAATACATGCAACAATTTTTCTGGCAAAAGCTCTTTTTTTATCCACAGATTTATTGTAGAATATCTTGTATGTCCACAATTATAGGACTTCCCGACATTTATTAAGATTTTCTTATGAGAGGCAGGAACAATATGAGACTTAGAAATATACCGGGTGCAGACGCCGCCATCACAGAGAGCGTCTACTGCATCAAAAGCCCCGAGACGCACAAAGGCCATTGGCAGGAGATTTTTCCGTCACAGCAGCCGCTTCACATTGAGATCGGTATGGGAAAGGGCCGCTTCATGATGGATCTTGCCGCAGCGCATCCCGACATCAATTATCTGGGAATCGAGCGCTACTCCAGCGTCCTGCTGCGCGCCCTGCAAAAAATGGAAGAGAATCCGCTCCCGAACCTGTTTTTCATCTGCATGGACGCCGCCGATGTCGCTGAGGTATTCGATCACGGAGAGGTAGACCGGATCTACTTAAACTTTTCCGATCCGTGGCCGAAGGACAGACACGCCAAGCGCCGTCTCACCTCCCGTCAGTTCTTCGCGCGCTACGATGAAGTTCTCGCACCGGAGGGACGTCTGGAGTTCAAGACCGACAATCAGGATCTTTTTACCTTTTCCCTGGAGGAGATCCCGGAAGCCGGCTGGCATCTGGACGCCTCCACCAGAGATCTGCATCACGATCCGGTGCTCAATGAAGGCAATATCATGACGGAGTACGAGGAGAAGTTCTCCTCCCTCGGCAATCCGATCTGCAAGCTGATCGCTTCCAGATAAAAAACACCCGCAGTCTGGATTTTTCTCGATCCGCCTGCGGGTGTTTTTTGTGTTCTGTTTTCTTTTATTCTTTGATCCGGAACTGGTTGACATTGTCGCTTAAATTTTCTGCAATATCCACGAGGTTTTTCGTCTGCGCATTGCAGTCCGTGACGATGCCGCTTAACTCCGTCATGGAAGCTGAAGTCTCCTCGGTACTTGCCGCATTCTCCTGTGCAATCGCTGCCAGACTCTCCATGCTGCTCATAACATCATTCTTCGCCGTGTTGACTGTCTCGATCTCACGCCGGATATTGTCAATCGCAACTACCACATTGCCGACCTCCGTATTCAGTCCGTCGAATGCCTCTCTGGTGGTCGAAAGCTTCTCGTTCTGCTCATTGATCTCATCCAGCACACCGTTCATCGTCTCGACGCTCCTGTTGGAGTTCTTAATCAGTTCTTCCACAATATCACCGATCTTCTTCGCGGAGTCACTGGACTGATCCGCAAGCTGACGGATCTCATCCGCCACCACAGCAAATCCTTTTCCATGCTCTCCCGCACGCGCAGCCTCGATGCTCGCATTCAGGGACAACAGATTGGTCTGGCTTGCAATATCTGTGATCATCTGGATCGCGCTGCCGATCTCCATGACAGACTGGTTCGTCCTGTCTGTCTGACGGTTGACCTCATCCACCGATTCTCTGGTGCGGTCGCTGATCTCCACCAGATCTTTGATCGTGCCGTCGAGCTTATGATTCTGCTCTTTCATCTCCTCCGTGCTGCCCGTGAGATTTTCCACGTTCTTTGTCGTCTCGGCAATGGCTTCGTTCATGTCGCTGATCTGCTCATTGACCTTCTGCATCTCGCCCGCCTGATTCGTCGCTCCGTTCGCAATGTCCTCCATCGCTGTATTCACATTATGAATGGACTCATTGATCGTCGTAAAGCTGTTCTGGAACCTGGCGCTGAAATCATCCAGCGACTTTGCGGATGTCCGGATGTTTTTTACAATCATGGCCAGTCCGCCAATAAGTGAATACAGCGCACGCGCAATATTTCCGATCTCGTCCGAGCGGCTCGTCATGCGGTCGCTGATCTTGCTGTCCAGATTTCCCTCCGCAACATCGTCCAGATGATCGATCATCGACATCATTGCCTTCACAATCTTCATCATCACAATTGCCAGAAAGATACATGCAAAGATTGCAAGCACTACCATAAATATTATATTTTTTTTCAATCGGTCATTGTAGATTTCGTGAACGGAAGTAGCCGCCATACCGGTAAACACCAGACCCGCCATGGAACCGTCACTGTTGTACAATCCCTCATAATATCCGTAATATTTCTGACCATCAATCACATTATCGGACACAAAATAACTACCCTTTTCTTTCACAGTCTGATACACATCTGCTGCTATCTCCGTCCCGGTCTCACGGCTGCCGTCCTGTCTCACAAGGCTAGTCGCCATCCGGGTCGTATTCCAGCTGAGCGTAACATCGAGTCCGGTATTCTCCTTAAAAGCATCCAGCACATCCTGATGTTCCGAGATATTGTAATCTCCCTTGTACAGCTGGTCTCCGTCCACATTCCAGTCGCCGCTGCTTATAACGGACAAGGTCTGATTGACTGCATAAATCGATGTCTTCAATTCATGCTGCATCAGTTTATCAGACACAGAAACGCCAACCGCCCGGATTGCCAGCCCTGCAAAAACCACAAGGATGATCAGCGGTATGATCGCGGTGATCAGAATCTTCATCATCAGATTCAGACCTTTTTTCCTTTGCACCTCAATATTCTTTTGTTCCATCTGACTCTCTCCCCTTCATATAGTATCTGTTTTTTATATCGTCAGGTTTTTCCTTCTGTTAAAGTAGGATACACTCTTTTTTTTAAATTTTAATAATATGCGTTGTAAGCACAAAAAAAGCACCAACCCCACAGTCAATGCTGTAAAATCGGTACCTTTCAATGCGCCACCAGGGGTTCGAACCCTGGACACCCTGATTAAGAGTCAGGTGCTCTGCCAGCTGAGCTAGTGGCGCTTATTTTGTATCTCGTGTTCTGTATCACCCGAGCACGAAAATTATTATATAACAGAAATTTTAGAAATGCAACATTTTTTTTAAAAAACTTCAATTTTTTTTTCAATTGTGTTATTTTATAGATAGAATGGCATAGATCAAGGAGGTTTCTTATGCAAGTTGAACAGCGATTATTGAAATATGTGTCCTATTGGACGACATCGGATGAGAATAACATGACAGACGGCAAGGTACAAATTCCGTCTACCGGGCGTCAGTTTGATCTCGGAAAGGTACTAGAGCAGGAATTACGGGATCTCGGCCTTAAAAATGTAGTTCTGACCGACCACTGCTATGTATACGGTCTGCTTCCGGCGACTGCAGGCTGTGAGGGACGCAAGGCCGTCGGTTTTATCTCACATATGGATACCGCACCGGACTACTCCGGCAAAGACATCAAACCGCAGATCATTCCGGATTATGACGGCGGGGACGTCCGTTTGAACGGTACCGGAGCCATGTTAAAAGTTTCCGATTTTCCAACGCTGAAGGATTTGAAGGGAAGAACCCTGATTACCACCGACGGCACGACACTGCTCGGCGCGGATGACAAGGCCGGTGTGGCAGAAATCGTCACAGCGCTCGAAGAGATCATTTCTTCCGGAATGCCTCACGGAGATATCTGGGTGGGATTTACCCCGGACGAAGAAATCGGCTGCGGTGCAGATTTATTTGACCTGGATTATTTTAAGGCTGCTTTCGCCTATACGGTAGACGGCGATTACGAGGGCGAGGTCGCCTATGAAAATTTCAACGCCGCGAGCGCAAAATTTTCCATTAAAGGCGTCAATGTGCATCCGGGCGAGGCAAAGGATATTATGGTAAATGCCGCTCTTGTGGCGTGCGATATCCAGTCGCAGCTTCCGCCGGAGGAGACACCAGCGCACACCGAGGGCAGACAGGGCTTCTATCATCTGACCGACATGAAGGGTGATGTCGCTTTTGCAGAACTTTCCTATATCGTGCGTGACCACGACAGGGCTTCTTTTGAATCACGCCTGAACAGACTCCGCACACTGGAAGTGGAGATCAACCAGAAATACGGCACCGGAACCGTCTCTCTTACCATCACGGATTCCTACTCCAATATGCTTGAGATCATCGAACAGCATCCTTATGTCGTGGACATTGCAAAAAAGGCAATCTCGATGACCGGTCTCACACCGCTCTCACGTCCGGTCCGCGGCGGTACAGACGGCGCCAGATTAAGTTTTATGGGTCTTCCGTGCCCGAATCTTGGCACCGGCGGCTACGGCTTCCACGGTCCGTATGAGCATATCAGCGTGGAGGGCATGCAGACAGCGGTCTCCGTCATCAAGAATATCGTGACGATCGTCGCGGAGTCTGATCTGTAAGATTACGGAAAGAATTGCCGCATAGATTCCCGTAATAGGAAGTTCCGGGATATATAAATAAGTATTATCGTTTCAGATACAAAAATAGCGTGGAAGAAATTCTCACATTTTACTTCAGAGAATCTTCCACGCTCATTTTTTATTCTGAAACTGCTAATAACTTCATTTCTTATCCCGGAACCTGCTCTTACATTTTTGCAATCAATGCGGCAATTTCTTCCGGAGTCATAAGCTTGTGTGGATCGGAAAAATCCATCGGTGCAGCTTCCTCTGCCTTTGTCTCAGGCTCTTTCTGCGGTTCCGCCACCTTCGGCTCGTCCGGTATTTCGTTCTCCGGCGCGGCTACTGGCTCTGACTCGTCCGATGCTTCATTCTCCGGTGCGGCTTCCTCTTTCAGATCCGCTCCAAGATCGAGACTTTCTCCTCCGAGATCGGAGCCACCTGCTCCTAAATCTAAGCTATCCACTCCGAGATCAAGGTTCTCCGTTCCAAGGTCAAAGTTCTCTGCTCCAAGATCGAGACTATCTGCTCCTAAATCTAAGCTATCCACTCCGAGATCAAGGTTCTCTGTTCCAAGGTCGAGGTTCTCTGCTCCAAGATCGAGACTATCTGCTCCTAAATCAAGGCTGTCTCCTCCGAGGTCTAAGCTGTCTGCCCCAAGATCAAGTCCGCCTGCTCCGGCATCTAAGTTATCTGCTCCTAGGTCAAGGTTCTCTGTCCCGAGATCAAGACCGTCCACTCCAAGGTCTAAGCTGTCTCCTCCGAAATCGAGACCATCTGCTCCAAAATCGAAACTGTCTATCGCCCCGCTCTCTGCTTCAGCCTCATTCTGATCGTCTGTGGCAGCTGCCGCATCTTCCTCTTCCACAATCGCGTCAGAATCTACAACCGGTTCCTCATACTCTTCCATCACCGGGGTGTCATCCGTCACCGTCTCTGCATCTACGACCGGCAGTTCCTCCTCCGGTGTATCCGGCATGCTAAAATCCGCTTCCGGCTCCATGACCGCTTCCGGCTGCGGCTCCATGACCTCTTCCGGCTGTGGTTCCATGACCAGCTCCGGCTCCGCTTTCATAACCGGCTCTGATTCTGTCAGCTCCGGCTCCATGTCTGGCTCCGGCTTCTGCACTGCTGCAGCTGCCGCGCTTTCTGCAATTTTGCTCTCCAGCGCCGCATTCTGTCTCACCAGTTCATCCATCCGGCTCTCAATAGCGGCAAGCGTCTGCGCCTTTTCCTCTGCAGCCGTCTCCTTCACTGCCTGAAGTTCCTCGGTAATCTCCTTAAGCCCTGCGGTAATCTCCTTTAATTCCTCAGCAAATTCCTGCTGCTTTAAGACGAGTTCCTTAACGGAATCATCCATCATGTTCTGCTGCTTTCCGGCAAACTGCTCGAATCCAGCATCCATGCTCTCCTTTAACTGTAAGAGATTGTCCACTACGCGGTCGTTGGAATTCATAAGTGCATCTGCATTTTCCTTGCTTCTGGTAATGGTCACCTTGGCGATCGCCTTCTGCGCTGTGATGATCTCTTCGCCCGGCTCCCTGGTATTGCGGTCAACCGCCTCCAGCTGCTCCGAGATTTTCTTGAGCATCAGATATGACGCCTTTTCCCCGCGAAGCATCCTCTCATATTCGTCTTTTACCTGCTCCCCGGTCTTATGTATCTCCTTTAATAAGGCAGCGATGAATACATAAGTACAGGCGAGAATTGCTGCTCCCAGAATGATCTGCACCAGATATACCCGGGGCAGGTTGACGATAAAATACATTTCAATCAACAGCAGCACCGTTGCTCCCAGCAAAAAGACCGGCGCAAGCGGCATACCCTTTTTCTCACGTGGCTGATTCTCTTTCTTATCCATAGTGTGTCCTCCGTGGCTTTCCTGTCCATCCCTGGCAACAGGCATTTTATAGTGTTATATTATCACAGAACGTCAAAAACATAAACGGATTTTCTTGTTATTTTATGCTGCAGATTTTATAATATATTTCGGACTTATTTTCACATTTTTTATACCTTTACAACAGATATGGAGATTATAGCATGAACGAAACCTCTTCCAAGAACGAAATCACATCCGGTATCATCTGGAAACAACTTCTTTTATTTTTCTTTCCTATTTTACTGGGTTCTTTTTTTCAACAGCTTTACAACACGATCGATGCCGTCATTGTGGGACGCTTTGTCGGGAAAAATGCACTTGCCGCGGTCGCCGGTTCCTCCGGAATGGTCATCAACCTACTGGTCAACTTTTTTACCGGGCTGACTGCCGGTGCTTCCGTCATCGTCTCCCAGTTCTTCGGATCCGGGGACCGCAAAAAGGTGGACGACAGTATTCATACGATCTATGCCTTCTCCATCATCGGCAGCGTCATCATGACACTGATCGGCATCACTGCTGCCCCGGCGCTTCTTCGACTGATGAATACGCCGGAAGAACTGATGAGTGATTCCATTCTCTATCTGCGCATTTATTTTGCCGGTATCTTCTTCGTGTTTATTTACAATACCGGAGCAGGGCTGCTCCGCGCACTTGGAGATTCCAGACGTCCCCTGTACTGTCTGATGATCTGCTGCGTCATCAATATTGTTCTCGACCTGCTCCTGATCGTCGGGCTGGGACTCGGTGTTGCCGGTGCGGCGATCGCCACGCTTCTCTCGCAGGGAATCAGCGCCGTGATCGTTACCGTCTTTCTGATGCGCCAGAAAGATCTCTGCGATTTTTCCTTAAAAGAGATCCGTATCCACCCGAAACTTCTCAAATCAGAGTTGCTTTTAGGACTGCCGGGCGGATTTCAGTATGCCATGTACAGCATTTCCAACATGATTATCCAGTCCGCGCTCAACAAATTCGGAACCGACACGGTTGCCGCATGGGCGGCTTACGGAAAACTGGACGCGATCGTCTGGATGGTCAGCGGTGCTTTCGGTATTGCCATCACAACTTTCGTCGGTCAGAACTACGGCGCCGGAAAGTATGACCGCGTCAGAAAAAGTATCCGCGTGTGTATCGGCATGGACTTTGCTGCCGCCATCCTTCTGATGCTGGTGCTCGTATGCTTCCGCATTCCGCTCTTCCACATTTTTGTGACCGATGAAAATGTCGTGGAGATCGGACTGAAAATGATGGCGACCATGGCTCCATTTTACTGGCTGTTCGTCTTTACCGAGGTCTTCTCCGGTGCGCTGCGCGGCATGGGTGATGTCGTCGTTCCAATGCTCATCACAACCGGCGGTATCTGCCTGTTCCGTGTGGTATGGATTTTCGGAGTGGTTGCCCTCTTCCCGACGCTCACCGTAACGCTCCTCAATTATCCGGTGTCCTGGGTTTTAACGTCCGTTCTGTTTCTGTTTTACTATCATTTCCGGATGAAAAAGCTGACCGCGCACTGATTGCTCCGGCATCTCTTACTTCTCTCTGCTTTTTGCGAAGCTGACCGGGCGGCATGCCATAGGTTTCCTTAAAGCTGCGCAGAAACACCTTATAGTTGGTAATTCCATTTTTATTCATTAAATAAGTAATACTCTCGTCCGTCTGCAGCAGATCACTGTGAAAATACTGCAGGCGGATTTGGTTTACATAAGTCAAAAATGTCTGGCCGGTGTACTTTTTAAACAGACGGCAAAAATATTCCGGCGTAAGCGACAGTTCATCTGCCGTCTCTTTTAGTGTAATCGGGTTCGTGTAATTTCTTTTCACATACTGCATGCTCTGCTCGATCCGCTCAAAATCTCTCCTGGAGCGGTGGCGCAGCACATGATCGACCGTGGCCGCATCCTTTGTATACAGCAGATACAGCAGCTTATAAACCGCTGCAAGAAATAGCAGATGCGTACCGTCCGCCGCCTGCTCCTGCAGACACTTCATTTCTTCCAGCTTCTGTGACATCCGGCAATTCACGGATGCGGTCTCCTCCGAATACGGAACATATTCCCCGAAATGCAGTCCCCGCCAGTCCTCACTGACGCGCTTTAAATGCTCCGGCGGAATCTGCAGCAGATAGTAATGCCCGTCCCCATGGACATGCGTGTAGTGAATGTCTCTCGGATTGACAACGAGAATATCTCCCTGCTGCAGTTCATACGACGTCTCATTGATGTACGCTGTCATTGCCCCGTGCTGCATACAGATCATTTCCAGATGCTCATGCCAATGTGCCGGCAGCAATTCATTGGACGCGTCGACCTGCGTAAAATAGAGCTGCATCAGCCCGTCATCGGATATAATCTCATGTTCCCCCTGCTGCACTCCCGCTCCCTCTCTTTCCTGCTCTCCCCGTGTTTTTCACATGCACGGTTTCTCTTTCTACCATCATACCTTCAGAAGGAAAAAATATCAATATCGACCCATGTTTCTGCCAAAATTCGATCTATAACAAACGGAATTATCTGCTTATAATACGAACATAGACAATGTTCCATGATGGAAAATATCAAAATAATATCAGGCGTATGCCGGAAAAGAGGTCAAAATGAAGAAATGGACCAGAGTGATGTATCAGCCAAATCGTCCGTTAAAAGAGGGCTGTTACGTGACTGCTTCCAAAGAACACATCGCACTTTCCAGGGAAGCTGCAGCAGAGGGTATGGTTCTCTTAAAGAACGAGCACAATCTGCTGCCGTTAAAAGCAGGCAGCCGGATTGCACTCTTTGGAAAAGGCAGTTTTGATTATGTCAAGGGAGGCGGCGGCAGCGGCGATGTGACCGTATCGTATGTGCACAATCTCTACGATGGCTTTCAGATGCTCCACGATGCCGTCTCCCTCTACGAGCCGCTGTGCGATTTCTACCGCGCCAATGTGAACGAACAGTACGATCAGGGTTCCGTTCCCGGCATGACGACAGAGCCGGCGCTCTCCGCCGAGCTTCTCGCCGGCGCCAGCGCCTATACCGACACGGCTGTGATCGTATTGAGCCGTTTTTCCGGAGAAGGCTGGGACCGCTCCAGCATCGAATACAACGGGGAATACAATCCGTGGGAGACAGAGACCAGCATGCCGAAAATCTCCGGAGAGATCTTCCCGGACGGCGACTTCTATCTCACAAAGGAAGAATCCGCCATGATCGCGCAGGTAAAGCAGCATTTTTCCAGAATTGCAGTCGTCCTAAATATCGGCGGCATCATCGATACCTCCTGGATCAAAAATGACGATCAGATCTCCTCCGCGCTCATCGCATGGCAGGGCGGCATGGAGGGCGGACTTGCCATGGCGGAACTGCTGTGTGGAAAGGTATCCCCGTCCGGCAAGCTTCCGGACACCTTCGCCGCTTCCGTGAACGACTATCCTTCCACCGCGAATTTCCACGAATCGGTTGACTACGTGGACTATACCGAGGATATCTATGTGGGTTACCGCTATTTTGAGACTTTTGGGGATGCGGCAAAACGCGTATGCTACCCGTTCGGATTCGGACTTTCCTACACACAGTTCTCCCTTGTGGTGCAGAGTGTGACCGAAACCGAGCAGGCCATTCGCGCTTTTGTCCTTGTCACAAATACCGGAGATTACAGCGGAAAAGAAGTCGTGCAGATGTATTACAGTGCGCCGCAGGGACTTTTGCAGAAACCGGCGCGCGAACTCTCCGCTTTTTGCAAGACAAGAACGCTCCTCCCGGGCGAAAGCCAGCTTCTGACGCTCGAGACAGCAAAGGATTCCATGGCTTCCTACGATGATCTGGGAAAAATTTTCAAATCCTCCTACATACTGGAAAAGGGAGACTATCATTTTTACATCGGAACTTCCGTCCGGGATGTCATTGCGCTGGATTATGTCATGACGCTTAACGCCAACCTGCTGGTAGAACAGCTTTCCTCCAAAGCCGCACCTACAAGCTTGAAGAAGCGTCTGCTCGCAGACGGAAGCTACGAAGAGCTTCCGCAGGGAACTGCCAACGATCCGAATGCCTGTGTTTTTGAAAAAATGGTACCGGGCACCGAGGAGGCTCTCGCCCCGGCAACACGCGGACGCGGCTCCTACCTTCTGCTGAATTTCTATAAGGAAAACGCGCATCCGCTGATCGACGTTTACGAGGGAAAGATTTCCCTGGATGAATTTACCGCCCAGCTCGATAATGATGACCTAATTCATCTGCTCGGCGGTCAGCCGAATACCTCTGTCGCGAATACCTACGGCTACGGCAATCTTCCGGAATACGGCGTTCCAAACATCATGACCGCCGACGGTCCTGCCGGTCTGCGCATCACCCCGCAGTGTGAGGTCTGCACAACGGCATGGCCATGCGCCACACTGCTCGCCTCCACCTGGAATCCTGCCCTGGTTGAGCAGGTCGGAACCGCAGGCGCAGAGGAAGTAAAAGAGAACAACATCGCCGTATGGCTGACACCGGCGGTCAACATTCACCGCAATCCTCTCTGCGGAAGAAATTTTGAATACTATTCGGAAGATCCGCTGCTCACCGGCAAAATGGGCGCAGCCATGGTGCGCGGCATTCAGTCGCAGCACATCGGCGCAGCCGTGAAGCATTTTGCATGCAACAACAAGGAGACCAACCGCAAGCACAGCGACTCCCGCGTCTCCGAGCGCGCACTCCGCGAGATCTACTTAAAGGCATTTGAAATCATCGTGAAGGAAGCCGATCCGTGGGTCATCATGTCCGCTTACAATATGATCAACGGCCACCGCGCTTCGGAAAATCACGATCTGCTCGAAGGCATCCTGCGTGACGAGTGGCATTTTCACGGAATGGTAACCTCCGACTGGTGGACGAGAGGAGAACATTACAAAGAGATCAAAGCCGGAAATGATGTGAAAATGGCGTGCGGTTTCCCGGAACGCGTGAAAAAGGCGATGGAACTCGGTGCTCTCGATCGAAGCGATCTGGAGCGCTGTGCCAAGCGCGTACTTGATCTGATTTTAAAGATCGATTAGCATTCTTCCTGCTGTAGCTAAAAAGACGGAAGTCTCTCACAGAGACTCCCGCCTTTTTGCTTTTCGACTATAGATATTTTCCGATATGGATTCAACCGCAGCAGCTCCTGCTTTCTCCCCGCCTCTCTGGAAGTTTTTGTTGCAGTAAATCCGTGCGGTTCCATTGGCAGCTGCAGCTACTTCTTCGTTTCTGCAGAATCCATACAACCGTTGCAGGATGCAGCGATTCTATCATCCGGCCACGATTTTCTAAGCGCCGCATAGGAAATCAGGAAGTTTGCCAACCAGCCCGCCGGTACGGCAAGCCAGACAAATGCAATACCAAAGCGCGGTGCAAAAATCAAAGCAACCGACAGACGGATCGCAAGGTTTACCATATTAGCTATAAGAAATGGACGCATGATTCCAAGTCCACGCAAAACTCCATCCGTTGCCATCTTAATACCCATGAAAATAAAGAAATAGCCAAGCCATCTCATGTAATCCCC
>ERZ824473.4045-NODE-4045-length-13557-cov-8.771960_pt1 | contig 13557 bp, 10 predicted proteins | sample MGYA00519874_ERZ824473 | MGnify/ENA primary metagenome ERZ824473 (study PRJEB31778, sample SAMEA3449151) | human gut metagenome | biome: human gut; feature: human-associated habitat; material: faeces | place: United Kingdom | collected 2010/2012 ... | reverse complement strand
CTGGTCTTATTTCATCTGTCGGCTTTGCCTATAGAACGATTGAAGATTAGTATTAGTATAAAAAATCAAGCCGATGAAATTCGTTTTCATCGGCTTTGTGTTTTATTGGTATCAGTTCATTTCTTTGAGCATCTGCCTGTAGGGCAGGATCTCAAATCCCTTGCGCTCATAAAGTCTCTTTGCGTCAACATTTGACTCGGTGATCTCAAGGCGATATCTGGCAGCATCCGGAAAATCTTCCTTTATGCGGTCAAAAAGCTCGCTGCCCAGTCCCTTTCCTCTGAAATCGGGGCGGATATAAAAGTCCTCTATCCAGATGACCTGTCCGCCTGCTTCCTGAGAATAGCTTACAGCCACGGCACAGAAGCCGCAGGTCTCGCAGTTGTCCTCGAAGATATATCCGTCAAAATATGTGCCGTCGTTTACCATGTGGTCAAACGCCTTTTCAAAGTTCTCTCTGGGAACGGGGTGGGTAACGGCGGAGGAATGATAGAACTCATCTGCCATTTCTATGTAAATTTCTTTGTCGCAGTTATCTATTTTTCTTATCATCAGTCAAGGTCATCCTTTACAAGTACATCAAGATCTGCAGCATATTCCGTTTCGGAAGCAAGCTGCTTGTCCGCCTGCTTTTTGTAGCGGTCAATGGCAATGGCAGCCTTGTTTACAGCGCACATGGTTCCTGCGCCCGCAACACAGCCGCCGGGGCAGCCCATACCCTCAAGAAGATAGCCGTTGTATTTGCCTGCACGGGCAAGCTGGAGCAGCTTTTTGCACTCGTGCAGTCCCTGAGCGGAGGCGATCTTTACATCACGGTCAGGCTCAAGGCGTTTTATCTCGGCAGCAACGGCATTTGCAACTCCGCCGCTTACCGCAAATCCTCTTCCTGCGCCTGTGCCCTTGTCAAGGGGAACAGCCTCGGAATCGGGGATATTTTCGATATCCACTTCCTTTGCGTCAAACATTCCCATAAGCTCCTCAAAGGTGAGAACAAAGTCAACATGGCTTCTGATAGTTCTTCGGCTGGCTTCCAGCTTCTTTGCGGAGCAGGGGCCGATGAATGCTATGCGGCAGTCGGGATCCTTTTTCTTTTCAAGGCGTGCTGTGAGCACCATAGGTGTCAGCGCCATGGAGATGTTCTTTGCAAGCTCGGGGAAAAGCTTCTTTGCCATTACCGACCAGGCAGGGCAGCATGATGTGGCAAGGAAATCCAGCTTGTCGGGCACATTGTCGATAAAGTCCTTGGCTTCCTCAACGGTGCAGAGGTCAGCGCCGACGGCTACCTCGACCACATCGGAAAAGCCCAGCTGCCTCATGGCATAGGTGAGCTTTTCTGGAGTGAGCTTTGCGCCGAACTGACCGTAGAATGCGGGAGCTACTATGGCAACGACCCTCTTGCCTGTCTTTATTGCGTGAATGAGCTGGAATATCTGACCCTTGTCGGCGATAGCGCCGAAAGGACAGTTTACAAGGCACATTCCGCAGGAAACGCATTTATCGTAATCTATTTTTGCTCTGCCGTGTTCATCGCTGCCGATAGCGTCCATACCGCAGGCTCTTGCGCAGGGGCGCTCTACTTTAAGGATAGCGTGATAGGGGCATACGTCCTTGCAGCGGCCGCACTTGATACATTTTTCGTTATCTATCTGCGACTTTCCGTGGCGGATAGAAATAGCCCCCTTGGGACAAACCTCCTTGCAGGGGTTTTCAAAGCAGCCCTGACAAACGTCCGTTACGTGGTAATGGAGGGTAGGGCAGGCGTTGCAGGCAAAGCTGATTATATTTATAAGAGGGGGATCATAATATTTTTCCGCAATGGCGCTTTCGTTAACGCCCTTGGATACGGGAGCATGCTCGCTGACACTTCTCAGAGGCAGACCCATAGCCAGTCTAAGACGTTCCTCGACGATCGCTCTTTCAAGAAAAATGGATTCACGGTGAGCCGCCACATCACCGGGGCAGATCTTATAGGGCAGATCTTCCATGCGTGAATAGTCTCCGCCCTCATAGGCAAGGCGTGCGACCTCGGTAAATACCTTGCGGCGCATATCGGTAACTGACGAGTAAATTCCTCTCATAAAAACGACCCATCTTTCTCAGAATTTCATTTGTACTCTTATTTTACACTATATCGCAGGTGCTGTCAAGAAAGTAAGCATATGCTTACACTTGCTCTTCATTTGTATTTGTGAATCTGGCGATAAGGAACTTTATCTTCTTGCCCTCTTCGGAGAACATTCTTTCATGCTCGGTAACAAGATTATCGGGGAAGTTTTCAGCGTGCAGGTCACGGGTGAGATAGGTTATCTCGCAGCCCGCTTCGTTGAAATATTCCAGCGACTCCTCAAAAAGCTGGTCGTCATCGGTCTTGAAGCGTATCTCGCCCTCGGGCTTCAGAATAGTCTTATACTGCACCAGCTGGCGGGTGTGGGTAAGTCTGCGCTTGTTGTGCTTGCCCCTGTTCCAAGGGTTGCAGAAGTTTATGTATATCCTGTCCACGCTGTCCTCTGGAGCAAAGAACTTTGAGATATCGGCAATGTTCATTCTCAGCAGGATAACATTGTCGTGGGTGCGGTCCACAGCGCCGAACATACTTTCAATGGTGCGCCTGCCCACAGCCAGCATATCCGCCTTGATATCCGCAGCGATTATGTTGATGTCGGGATATTTCAGTGCGTGCTGAGCCGCAAAAACGCCCTTTCCGCAGCCAAGCTCAAGATAGAGGGGACGGCTGTTATCCGCAAAGGCTTGGTGCCATTTTCCTCTCATTTCCTCGGCGTTGTCTATGTAATAGTTACAGGCATCAAGCTCAGGGCGTGCCCACTTTTTTCTTCTTATTCTCATTTAAATATTTTTCCCCTTATTATTTTATCATCAGAAACGTGCCTGCGGTGATGAGGGCAGCTCCTGTAATGGTTTTTGCGTCAAATTTCTCATGCAGGAAGGCAAAAGCCAGTATCAGTGTTATTACCACGCTGAGCTTATCCACAGGCACTACCTTTGATACATCGCCTATCTGGATAGCCTTGTAGTAGCAAAGCCATGATGCGCCTGTTGCCAGACCCGAAAGTATAAGGAATATCCAGCTCTTTTTGTCAATGTCGGTTATGCCGTGCTGAGCGTTGGTGATGAAGACCATGCCCCATGCCATTATCAGCACTACAGCCGTCCTTATGGCAGTTGCGAGATTCGAGTTGACTCCGTCAATGCCCACCTTGGCAAGAATGGATGTCAGCGCTGCAAAAACAGCCGACAGCAACGCAAGAACGAACCACATAAAAAGCCATCTCCTATATTACAGGCAGCTGCGTACAATGCTCTGGAGCTTTCTTGTAAAGTCAGTGCAGCCTGTATTTGTCTGCTGGATGAAGAAAAGGAATGCAAGATCTTCGTCAGGATCAACTGAAAAATAGCAGCCCATCCAGCCGTCCCAGCCGTATTCTCCCGCACCTGCGTTAAAGCCAGCTTCCGCAGGGCTTGTGAGTACACGCATGAAATTGCCGTAGCCATGGCCTTTCATGCTGTCCCAGTCAAGGGTATTCATCTGCTCGGGTGTAAGGCAGTTGGTGCGCATAAATTCTACGGTTTTTCTGCCCAGAATATTTATGCCGTTGTATGTACCGCTGCCCATGAGCATCTTCACAAATCTGGAGTAGTCGCCGATAGTGGAGACAAGACCTGCTCCGCCCGATTCAAATGCAGGCGGCTCCTTCTGGTCAAAAATGCAGAGGTTGTGACCTGTGTAAGGGAGATTTCCCTTTTCCGTGCAGTCATATACCTGAGCAAATCTGCCCTGCTTTTCGGCAGGAACATAGAAGCCCGTGTCCTCCATGCCCAGCGGTCCAAATATTTCCTGTTTCAGAAATTCGCTGAACTTCATTCCCGAAACAGCCTCGATAACAGCGCCCATAACATCGGCAGAAGCGCCGTACTGCCACCTTGCACCGGGAGTGAACGCCAACGGCTTTTTGCCCATTTCAAGAGCAAATTCACGGGTGTTCAGAAGCTTTCCGCCCTTTTCCCATGCGTCCGTCTGCTGACCCCAGAGGCTGCCCATTTCCTGACCTGCCTTTGTGCCGTCGGGATAAAGAATGCCTGAGGTCATGTTCATAAGGTCGCCCAGAGTGATATCACGCTTTGCGGGATATGTTCCGCTTTCGTCTGTTACCATGGGATTTTCAAATGTGGGCAGGAACCACTTTACGGGATAGCGCAGTTCTATCTTTCCACGCTCCAGAAGCAGCATTGCGGCTGCACTGGTTATGGGCTTTGAGAGGGAGAACAGGCGAAAAATTTTATCCTCGTTCATGGGGATATTTTTCTCCTTGTCCGCCATGCCGAAACTTTTGTTCCAGACAGTTTCGCCCTTGTAGATCACGGCAGCATTTGCGCCTGCAAAAACGTCTGCACCGATAAGCTCGCTTATGAGCGGCTCCATATATTTCAGCTTTTCAAACATAAAACAGCTTCCTTTACTGTGTATTTTCTTCCGTATCTTTTGCTTTGCAGAAAGCGGTGAAGGCAATGTCGGATTTCAAAATCTCCGCTGCGGAGATTGGGTCTGTCTCTCTGCCGTCAGCAGATGCGATAATTATACCGTCACAGCCACGGGCAATGTATTTCCATTCATCGTCCCTTGCAAGGGGAGCAGTCAGTATCATAACATCATACACCGTTGACATAAACTGTAAAAACTCGCTGTAAAATGGCGTGGAGAACACGGAGGCAGGCATGGGATTTGCCTTTGTCTCGGCGTAGATATCCACCCCACGGCGTGCGTTCAGCACAACCGATTCGGGGATAGTGCAGCTGCCTGCCGCAATATCCGAAAGACCGCCCTTGCCTGTTTTCTTGAAAAAGCTGCCAAGAGAAGGCTTTTTAGAGTTGCATTCGATGATCGCAGTCCTCTTGCCCAGCGACCCGAATGCGCAGGCAAGATATGATGCTGTTTTTACCGAGTAGGGTATCTTGTCCGTCTCAGTCCTTGCAGATGATACCGCAATTATAAGAGGGGACTTCTGCTCGGAAAGCGCACGGGCAATTCGGATATATCCTGCCGCTTCCAATCCCTGAGGAGCAGAGGGCGCAAGCACGCCCAGATCAACTGCATCGTCATAGAACCGCTGAACTGCTCCGATGATAGGCACGGTTTTCTGAGGTTCGGGGCTTTTAACGGGTGGGATCGGCTGCGGAGAAACGGATTTCTCCGATTCAGCGGTCGATTCGGTGCGAGCAGGCTCAGTCGGAGCGCTTTTATCAGTTTCCTGCTCAGGTATTTTTTCGTGAACGGGTTCCGATGTAATATCGTTGGCTGTGTCTGATTTTTTCTTTTTCAAAGCTTCCGCAATGCTCATGGCTGCATATACCGCCAACCCTCCCGCAATGCCTGCGGAAAAGCTTACGGGCAGCGACGGGAACTGAACGTTTTCTGCCATATCGCAGTAGGATATCACGTCAAATTCAGCTTTGCCCGATTTTACCGCATTGCCAAGGGCACTTGCCAGAATAACAGGTGCGTTGTCAATCGATTTAAGTCCGCTGAGAACTATTTCCGCACCGCTTCCGAAAGGTTCAACGGACAGTGACCTTTCCAGCTCATCGGCAGGTGTGCCCGACTGCTGTGCAGTCTTGTTCATATCAGCCGATATGGCATCTCTCAGCAGAGCTGTGCCGTCATTGCCGTCAGGAAAATAAACCAAAGAGCTTGCATTTTTCTGCGTCGGTGCCGATGCGAAGCACACAGCAGCCGTAATAACGGAAACTCCTGCTGCTGCCAGCAATGAATATTTAATTTTCCGCATTTTTTCAGCCATCTGTGCTATGCTCCTTGATATCAGAACTTTCTTCTTTTCTTTACACGTCTGTACTTTTTGCGCTTTTTCTTGGACGCTGCCACAATGATTATGTACAGGATAACAAGCACCGCTGTGATGATGAGCGCTGCCTTGAACCATATTGATGATGTGAACTGCTTTGCCTTATCAAAATTATAAGCCAGAGCGGAAAGGGTAACATCGTCCTGCGCCACCAGGTCAACGGTGCATATCTCCTCCCCCGAAAGGGTAAGGGTGTATGTGCCGAATTTCTGACCCTTTGCAACGGGAGCAGTAACTGTTCCGTCATCATTAAGCAGGCTGGGGTCAACGTTTATGGTCTCCTTGAGGCGGTTCGTATCCACGGTGGAGAGCCACATACAGCTGTAGTTATCAGCAGTAACAAGGCGGACAAAATCGCTGCTCTCGCCGAATTTTACCTGAAGCTCGGTTATCTCAATGCCTGCCTGAAGCAGCTGCTTGTACTCAAAATTCTCGAAAGCCCATTCGTACAGATTTTTGTGATCCTCATAATGGAGGTAAACTGCGTTTCCGTCAGCGTCATACATAGGGGAGCCCATGGTAACGAGCAGGTAGTTGTTTCCGTCACGGGAGCCCATGGTGATAAGGTTTCTGCCCGATTCATCAAGTGTTCCTGTCTTTATGCCCTTGGCATACTGGTAATAATAGCTGCTGGAACGGTTGAGCATACTGTTGGTGTGATAGATGTGCGCCCAGCCTGCCTCATGGTAATTGGTGGGCTGCATATCGTATTCGGTGGTAGTGGCGATCTCAACGAACTTGGGGTAATTTTCCACCGCATACTGTGCGATAAGCGCCATATCAGCGGCATTTGTGTACTGGTCGGGGTCATAAAGACCGTGGGGATTTACAAAGTGAGTGCCTGTGCAGCCTATCTCCTTAGCCTTTTCGTTCATCATGTCAACAAAGTTGGAGATGCTCTCGCCGCCAACGTGATATGCAAGGATACCTGCGGATTCACAGGCGGATTTCAGCAGCAGTGAATACATAAGGTCGGTAACGGTGACCTCCTCGCCACGCTCGATGCCAACGCTGGAAGCACCCTGTCCGTAAAGTTCATCAAAAACCACCAGCGGAGCCTCATAAACAGTATTGTCAAGATCCTCCACATTATCCAGCACGATAAGGGCTGTCATTATCTTTGTGAGGGAAGCGGGATACATCTTTTTATTGGGATTTTTCTCATAAACGGTAACGTCTTTATCGAGATTTATCATGACCGCAGCTTCACTGGAAATGGTGAAGTTGGGCGTAAACGTGATTGCTTCCGCCTTTGTGGGAAAAGCGGCGGATATCACGGAAAAAATCATTGCAGCGGTAACAAAGCACCAAAATATTCTGCTGCCGAACCTCGTCATTTTTATATCAATCCTTTCAGAACCAATTTGCCGATACATATTTATATTATACCAAATATATTTGCGAAATGGAAGAGCTTTTTGATATTTTAATAAATTTGTTACTATAGGAAGATATAATATACGGTCATAAAAAAGCGGCAGCATCTTGTGTTCGATGCTGCCGCAGTTATCACTTTACCTGTTCGGTAATGTCGTCTTTCTTTTCATCGCTGCTGTTGTCATAGACTACAACGTCGTCCTCCTGCTCCTTGTGGTCAAGGTCGATGCCGAACTTGTCCTTTGCCTTTTTCTTCACCTTTGAGATAACAACGCCAATCACAGCACCCACAGCTACGACTATTCCCACAACGATCTGTATGATGTATGATGTAGCGGAAACGTCGATGTACGCATATGCGTTTATTGCCATCATCTGGGCAAACATTACCATTGCAACTATTGTGAATATGATCTTATAAGCTTTCATTTTTACAGAACCTTTCTATTATTTCTTTTGGCTTAATCTGGAGAGAATATATTTTCCGCCCACCTCGTCGCTTTTTCCCACATTGAAAAGGGAACGATCACGGGCTTTGGATATCTGCTCGGCAGAGAAGCATTTTGTTTTCAGCAGCTTTTCGGCTGCTTCGGCCACTTCATCGGCAGATCTGCCTGTTACCTCAATGCCTATCTCGCTTCTGAGGGACAGGTCAATGGGAACTACGCCTATTTCCTTGTAGTCAGGGTTGATGACCTTCATGGGAGTGTTGACGAACATTACAGGCCGCAGTGTGGAAAAGCTGTATTCATATCCGATATTTGACCAGTCGGTAACAACGAGGGCCGCCTGATAAATAGATGTGTTTGAGGAAAAGTCGCTTTCGGTAATGACCTGAAGGTCGGAGGAGTACTGAGCTGAGATGCGCTTCCATTTGTCGGGATATCTTCTTATGTATTGGGGGTGGGGACGGATGATAACTTTATATCCGGTCGATTTCAGACCCTCGATAACAGGTTCAAGACAGCTGTCAAGAATGTTGTCCTTCTGGTGTGAAGGGGCTAAAAGAATAAAATCTCCCGATGCGATAGTCGGATCGGTGGAGCAGGTCTTGATAAGTCCGTCCATAAATCCGTAGCCGTAGGCAATGAGATTTTTGTGCGGCAGTCCGTAATGCTCTTCGGTGGCCTTCATTTCGTCGATTATATGCTGACCTGCGCAGAATACCGTATCAAAATGATCGACAGCTCCCTTTCGTGCCAGCATATTTATACTTGAAAGTCCGTGATCCATGTAAATATATTCCACGTCGCTGCTTACATAGCTGCGCTTTATGTGGAAATTGTCAAGGTCGGGCATGGTCATTACGACTATCTTTGCGTCCATTTTCAAAAACAGCGAGATAAGCTTGTTTTCACCGATAAAGTAGGGCTTTATCTGCTTTTGTTCCCTTGCAATGTCGAAAATAACATCGTTCGGGTCACTGGTCACATAGTGTATGGTGATGTTTGAGTGGGATATCAGATATTCTATCAGACCCTTGAAATACTTGTAGAAGCCGCTTTGCTCGGAGTAAAAAACAACGTGCTTGTTGGCAATGGAGAAGAAACGCTTGTAATCATCATGCTGACGCTTTTTCAGCTCACGGTCCATGCTCTTTTCGGAGCCTTCGATAGCTTCAAGCTTTTTCTTGCTTTCTTCCAGTGCGGCATAGTCGATGTATTTCTTGGGGCTTATCACCGCATTGAGAATATACATCTGAGCGATACTCATAAGATTGCTGAGTATCCAGTATGCTGCAACGCCTGCGCTTACAAAAAATCCCAGATACAGCGACAATGCAGTTGAGAGAGCCATCATGCCGTATTTGTTGAGCTTGCTCTGTTCCGCCTGCAGCGCCTGGGAGATATTCTGCGTGATACACATTATCATTGAGGAAACAGCTGCGATTATGGGGAACAGGTAATACAGCCCGCCTACGTCCTTAGAAACAAGGGAGAAGTCTATTCCGCAGGAAAGCATATCGCTGACCGTAAGTCCCGAGTACTCAGGCGTGCTTACGACCTCGATAACGCCCATAAGCAGGATAAGCTGAACTATAAGAGGGAAAACGCTTACAAGGGGATTATACTTTTCCTTTTTGTAAAGCTCCAGCGTTTTGGTGTTAATAAGGTCTTTGTCGCCGTAGCAGCTGTATTTTATGTTGTTTATCTCAGGGGTAAGCTTTACCAGCTTGATGCTGTTTTTATGTACTATTATGCTGAGGGGGAGGAGTATTATCTTTGTCAGCAGTGTAAACAATATCAGCGCCGCCAGATAATTGCCGTTGATGGAATAAACCAGACTGAACAGCCACCCCAGAAATTTTGAAAACCACTCCATTTAAATACATTCCTTTACAATTTTTGTTATCAGACTTTTGAGTGAATAATCAGAATATATTACCACCAGTAATCGGTTATGGGATATTTCGTCGGTTCAATGCCGCTAAAGTCCGTTTCCGAATATCTGCCTGTATATTTGTATTCATCATAGCTGTTATATTCAGCGGAGCCTACGCCTTCGCATTTGGGAGCGGCAGGAAAGTCAGATGAGTATCCGAATATACGCAGTGTTCTTTCACGCTGCATATTTTCGTCAATTTTCATCAGTGAATATTCCAGCGGCTCATGTTCAAGGCCTATACTGTCAAGAATTGTGGGGAGCAGGTCGGTCTGCAAATTGCCCGGAGCAGAATTTATCACCAGGTGATCGTTTGTCCTGCCTTGGGGCTTTACAAGCATTATGGGTGAGGCGATGTCAATAGACGGCATACCATGATCTGCTGTAAGGATTATTGTGCTGTTGTCATATACGCCTATCTCTTTGAGCTGGGAGATGTAATTTGTTAATATCTCCATGCAGCCTTCCTGGGCAGCGTTCATATCAATGTCCGCACGAGGCTCAAGGGAAGTGCTGTGGACTGATATGTAGGGTGTGTGCATTCCGTGGATATGCTGGAAAATGCAAAGCTTCTTGTCGGTAGTAGAAAGCCCCTTTGTAAGTGAGCTGTAATAGTCAAAATTATAGTAATCTATTCCTCTGCTTTTTGAGGACTGGGGTGACTGCTCCCAGTCACTGAGATCAATGTTCGCTGTGGCTGAATCGCTTGTGGTATATTGATTTACAAGGTACGAGTCGGTGACATAGAAAACATTTTTGAGGGAAAGGGGCAGGAACTTATATGCCGAGAGCCTTGCCAGAGAGAAATATGTGGGGATCTTTTTTGAAGTATATACTGCTGTGTACTCGCATACGTTGTCTATTTTTCCAAGCATATTTTCAGCGCCGCCTGAGTATTTGTCGCTGTCGGTATATAACCGCACAGCATATCCGTCGTCGTGCATACTGCTGTAGAAAAAGTTCGCTTCATCGCTTTCCCAGCAGTTTTTGCCTGATTCCACGAGACTTATCGTGTAGTCCTGCTCGTGGGCGGTAAGAAGTGAGGGCATGGAAAAGGCTGTGTGAAGCACCTCGCTGTTTACGTCGTCAAAATAAATAAAGTCCGAAAGCGTATCATAATATTCGGGGTGATTTTCCAGCCATTCATCAAAAAAGCCCGAATAATAGGTATCCATTATAAAGACGATGACATTTTCGTTTGACGATACCTCATACTGTTCCGCACCGCTCAGGGTATAGCCTGTTTTTTCACGGGATTGCTTTTCCGAAAGACCGTTAATCATCATATATGACAACGCAGAACCCTGCATGATGAGCAGCAGACCAGTGGCAGCCGAACAGATACGAAGTATGTTCTTCATGCTTTTATTATAGCAGCAGTAGATAATGTAGGGGATAAGAACAATAATACCAAGCCATAACAGCAGGTTTATGATCGTTACCGTATTTGAGGCGTTTTCCTGAGCACCGTTGATAAATGTGCTGACGTTGAGGAAAGCATTTTGGATATATGAAATAACACATAAAGCAGTGAATATCATTGCTATAAAATCAAGATTTTTTCCCTTGATAAAATATGCAGCACCGCATGAAAGCAGTATGAGTATAGCCAAGATCATAAGAGACGGAGGCAGTATGTCCATAAATATGAATTTCCACTCGCTCATATTGGCAAAATAGGTTTCAAATACGCCGTAAATGAAGTACATGAAAGTGAATGTGACGGCGGGAATGATGATGACTTTTAATCTCTGAAGATAAGTCCTTTTGTCGCTGTTATTTTCCCTGAATACCGAAACAGGGCTTCTGTATTGGTATGAAAGCGGTTTTGGAAGTGATGAAAGTGTAACGCTTTGGGGATCACCGCTTTTTTCGGATTTTATAAGCAGTATAACAAAAGCCGCCGCCTGAACCGCAAACGAACAATAAAGCAATATCGCTGAAAACAGCACAAGAAAACTGTTCAGCGCTATCAGGCATTCATTATCCAGTATTTCCGCATTTTCCATTGATGCAGTGATGTAAAAAATTACAAGCTGCAAAAATGACCTTAGCAGGGGATATTTTTGTGCGCTTTTTATTTCTGGGTTGAATTTTAAGACATTCGATAATATTATAACGGCAAAGGATAAGAGAAACGGAACGAATCCCGCTATCAGGCTTATTTGCATAATTTATGACCTCTTTAAAAATGAAAGTGTATTTCCGTTTGAAAAACAATATCATTATACCATATTAAAAAATAAGTGTCAATATTGATGTCAAATAAATGTAATATTTCTGGCATATGCCAAAGCATATTACCACCAGTAATCGGTTATGGGATATTTCGTCGGCTCAATGCTGTTAAAATCCGTTTCCGAATATCTGCCTGTATATTTGTATTCATCAAAGCTGTTGTGTTGAGATGAACCGATAGCTTCACATTTCGGAACATCAGGGTAGTCAAACGAGTACCCTAATATTCTCAGTGTTCTTTCACGCTGCATATTTTCGTCCATCTCCATCAGTGAATATTCCAGCGGCTCATGTTCAAGCCCTATACTGTCAAGGATTGTGGGAAGCAGGTCGGTCTGCAAATTGCCCGGAGCGGAATTTATCGTCAGGCGGTCGTTTGTCCTGCCTTGGGGCTTTACAAGCATTATGGGTGAGCCGGTGTAAATAGATAACGGCATACCGTGATCTGCTGTAAGGATTATTGTGCTGTTGTCATACACGCCTATCTCTTTGAGCTGGGAGATGTAATTTGTGAATATCTCCATGCAGCCTTCCTGAGCAACATTCATATCAATGTCCGCACGGGGTTCGACAAAGTTTCTGTGGACTGATATATATGGCGTGTGCATTCCGTGGATATGCTGGAAGATGCAAAGCTTCTTATTGGTGGTAGAAAGCCCATTCTTCAGTGAGTTGTAATAATCAAAGTTATAAAAGTCTATTCCTCTGCTTTTGGCTGTCTGGGAAGACTGTTCCCATTTGCTGAGGTCAAGATTATCCGCATCTGAACTGCTTGTAGTGTATTGATTTATAAGACATGAATCTGCAATATAGAAAATATTTTTCAGAGAAAGTGGAAGATATTTATATGCTGAAAGCTTTGTCAGCGATAAGTATGTCAGAAGTTTCTTTGAGGTGAATGTTGCCTTGTATTCATACACATTATCAATTTTGCCCAGCATATTTTCAGCGTCACCCGAATATTTGTCGTTGTCTGTATATAATCTTACTGTGTAGCCATTATCGTGCATACTGCTGTAAAAAAAGTTTGCTTCATCGCTGTTCCAGCAGTTTTTGTTTGATTCTATCAGACTTATGGTGTAGTCGGTTTCGTGCGCAGTCAGAAGTGAGGGCATAGATAATGCCGTGTGCAGTATTTCACTGTTTACATCGTCAAAATAAATAAAGTCCGAAAGCGTATCATAATATTCGGGGTGATTTTCCAGCCATTCATCAAAGAAGCCTGAATAATAGGTATCCATTATAAAGACGATGACGTTTTCGTTTGATGATACCTCGTACTGTTCCGCACCGCTCAGGGTGTAGCCTGTTTTTTCACGTGATTGCTTTTCCGAAAGACCGTTTATCATCATATACGACAGTGCAGAACCCTGCATAATAAGCAGCAGTCCTGTGGCAGCCGAGCAAATACGCAGTATGTTCTTCATACTTTTATTATAGAAGCAGTAGATAATATAGGGGACAAGAACGATAACACCAAGCCATAACAGCAGGTTTATGATTGTTAACGCAGCGGAGGCATTTTCCTGAGCACCGTTGATAAATGTGCTGACGTTGAGGAAAGCGTTCTGGATATATGAAATAACACATAAAGCTGTGAATATCATTGCTATAAAATCAAGATTTTTACCCTTGATAAAATATGCAGCACCGCATGAAAGCAGTATGAGTATAGCCAAGATCA
>ERZ824473.4040-NODE-4040-length-13570-cov-10.413023_pt1 | contig 13570 bp, 15 predicted proteins | sample MGYA00519874_ERZ824473 | MGnify/ENA primary metagenome ERZ824473 (study PRJEB31778, sample SAMEA3449151) | human gut metagenome | biome: human gut; feature: human-associated habitat; material: faeces | place: United Kingdom | collected 2010/2012 ... | reverse complement strand
TAAAACTTTTCAAGAATTTTCAAGGTTGTTTCACTGTTCAGTTATCAAGGTTCTTTATGTTGTGTGCTGATTTGCATCAGCTGTTTGATATTAACACAACTTTTCGTATCTGTCAAGAAGTTTTTTACTTTGTTTTGACAGAACGGAGAAGGAGGGATTTGAACCCTCGCACCGCTATTAACGATCTACTCCCTTTCCAGGGGAGCCCCTTCAGCCGCTTGGGTACTTCTCCAAATGCCTGATTGCTCAGATTGTTTTATTTAAATTTTCAACGGAGAGGATGGGATTCGAACCCATGCGCCCTTTCGGACAAACGGTTTTCAAGACCGCCGCGTTATGACCACTTCGCTACCTCTCCAGTTTCTATCGAAGCGCCTCACCTTGGCGCATGTAGAATAATACCATCTTTGTTTCTTTCTGTCAAGCCATTTTTTTCATTTTTTTGATTTTTTCAAATTTTCCTATTATTGATACATTTTATGATGTAAGTGTCAAAAGTATAAATTGCGTTTGTGCTCGCACAAATAAGCAATTTATGCTTATTGACATGCCGAACACCGAAAACGGAATAAAATGGTGTGAACACGCCATTTTATTCCGTTTTCGGTGTTCGAGGATTGCGGGAATTGCATAGCAATGGAGCAATCCGGTTACATCAAGTGAGTGGCAAAATTTACTTTTGACACTCACATCATTTTATGATATCCGATGCAAAAGGGCAAAAAGCCATTTACAAAATATCGTTTGACCCTGACATCATTTTATGCACGACAGCGCCGGCAAAAACAAGATCCTCCGGCGTCGTGATTTTAATGTTATTATAGGAGCCTTCAATCAACCGGACTGGTGTTTTGCTGATATACTCCGCCACCATTGCATCATCTGTTATTTTTACATCAAGACAGCCATCTTCTTCCATGCGGATCATTTTGTCGTACGCGTCTTTGATCAATGGATAAGAAAATGCCTGCGGTGTCTGAATTGTCCACAGTTTTTCACGAGGCAGCGTCTGTGCGACATATCCATCCTCCGTACTCATCTTGATCGTATCTTTTACCGGCATACCAACCACACAGGCGGGATGCGTGGCAAGGCAATCCATCACCCGCTGCAGCATCATTCCGTCAACAAACGGACGTGCGCCATCATGGATCAGCACCAGATCGCACCCGTGTGCCGCCAGTAGTCCCGCATGAACAGAATGATAGCGCTCTTTTCCGCCTGCAACAATCGCCTCAACCTTGCGAAAACCAAATTTTTCGACAAACTGTTCCCGACATGCTGCCTCTTCGCCTGCGCCGCACACCAGAATCACCGCATCAATCAGAGGGCTCTCTTCAAATGCATGCAGAGAATACCAGAGCACAGGTTTTCCCTCCACTAAAAGATACTGTTTCTTCGTTTTTGTTTTCATCCTGCTTCCGCTTCCGCCCGCAAGAACGATCGCTGTCGTTTTCATCTTATCTCTCTCCCAGTTTCAGATTCGGAACCGCATTCAGATCCAGTCCGGAACGCACACCTTTTTTGAAGTCATAATAGCCGGCTGCTCCAATCATTGCTGCATTATCTGTACAAAAAATCGGGGATGGCCGGAAAAAGCGGATGCCATTTTTCTCACATGCCGTTTCCATCGCTGCCCGCAGCGTACTGTTCGATGCCACTCCGCCCGCAATTGCAAGCTTATCCATGCCTGCCTCTTTTACCGCAGTAATCGCATGACTTACGAGCACATCGCAGACTGCTTTCTGGAAAGATGCCGCCACATCTGCGCGGTTCACAGTTTCCCCTTTCATTTTAGCTCCGTTTAAATAGTTTAAGACGGAAGATTTCAGGCCGCTGAAGCTGAAATCATATGGAGAATCTGCAATTTTTGCTTTCGGAAAAGCGATTGCATCCGGATTTCCCTCTTTTGCAAGCTTATCAATCTTCGGACCGCCCGGATAACCGAGCCCAATCGCACGTGCCACTTTATCAAACGCTTCCCCCGCCGCGTCATCACGCGTCCGTCCGAGAATCTCATAAACGCCGTAATCCTGTACTTTTACCAGATGGGTATGCCCGCCGGAAACGACAAGGCAGATAAACGGCGGCTCCAGATCCTTATTTTCGATATAATTTGCAGAGATATGCCCTTCAATATGATGCACTCCAACTAACGGAAGGTGCTTCGCATAGCTGATTGCTTTTGCCTCTGCCACACCGACAAGAAGTGCCCCTACCAGTCCCGGCCCGTATGTAACCGCGATTGCGTCGAGATCATCTAACGTAACATCTGCCGTCTGCAGTGCCTCTTCTATTACCTGATTAATCTTTTCGATATGTTTTCTTGAGGCAATCTCCGGAACGACGCCGCCGTAAAGCGTATGCAGCGCAATCTGCGAGGAGATTATATTTGACAGCACCTCCCGCCCATTTTTTACGACAGCAGCCGCCGTCTCATCACACGAGCTCTCGATTGCAAGTATTAAAATATCTTTTTGCTCATTCATCTCTTCTTTGCACATTTGGTAACTCCTCTACTTTCATTCCGACAACTTTTTCCTGTTCTCTGCTTTTCTGCACTATCCCTGCCGTAAATTTACTCTTCTTCAAAGTCCAGCGTCACAGATTTCCCGTCTTTTCCAGGATAAGCCCGCGGAAAAATACGGCGCACGTCTTCCATATAATCTTCCGGCCGTACCAGTGACGGACTGTAATGTGTCAGCCACATCTCTTTTGGCTGTGCCTGCTTCGCCAGGGCAGCCGCCTCTGTAAATGTCATATGTTTATATTCTACCGCTTTTTTTGCCTTTTCCGGCTCACCATACATGCCCTCGCAGATAAACAGATCCGATCCGGCCGCCTGCTGCGCAATCTCTTTGGTCGGGCGCGTATCGGTGCAGTACGTCACTTTAATCCCTTTCCTTGCCGGTCCGAGAACATCCTCCGGCCGCCACAGCGTTCCATCCTCTGCCTCGATCTGCTCGCCTTTCTGCAGTCTGTTCCAGAACTGCATCGGAATCCCGGCATTTCTCGCACGGTCCACATCAAAACGGCCAGCGCGGTCGATCTCGATCGTATAAGCATAGCAAAGCACGTTATGGTGAACGCGAAACGCACGGATCCTGTATCCTTTTTCTTCAAATGTCTGCTCCGGTCCCTGAATCTCTTTAAAAATAATCGGAAAGGGAAGTTCCGGCGCGATCACACGCAGCGCATTCACCACCCGTTCCAGTCCTTTTGGCCCAATCAGGGTAAGTGGCTCTTTTCGGTCCGCATTTCCCATCGTAAGCAGCAGACCCGGAAGCCCGCTGATATGATCTCCATGATAATGAGTGAAACAGATCGTATCGATCGGCTTGAAGCTCCACCCCTTTTCTTTTACCGCAATCTGCGTACCCTCTCCGCAGTCGATCAGCAGCGAACTTCCATTAAAGCGTGTCATCAAAGAAGTCAGCCACCGATATGGAAGCGGCATCATTCCTCCGCTTCCAAGCAAACAAACATCCAGCATTTTTACTCCTCATTTCCAAAGCCATGTCAAGAAAACTGGCAATCCAGTTTTTCTTCTACGGCTCATATTCAAAAATTTCAACCGGAAGCTTAAACTGCCTCCGTATCCTGTCATAACAGGCTTCACAAAGTGAAAAGCGGTGCACTTCCCCGTCTTTTTCGGAGAAATACCCCCACGTCTTCTGTATTTTCAAAAACTCTTCCTGTATCCCTTCTGCGGAAACAGCCTGCTCTTTTCCGCAGGCATTACAGCGTATCATGTGTTTTTCTGACATTTCCGACTCCTCCTGGTTTTTTCAGTGATATAGCTACCAGGACGATTATACTGAATTTCATGCCGGCTGCCTACCGGGAGTTTCTGCGTCTGTTTCCTGAATTTAGAAATGGGTCAAATCACCTCTGGCTTCAATTATACAGTATACAGCACAGTCAGTAATTGATTACTTCTCTCATTTCTTTGAATTTCAGCATTTGTAACTGTTCAGAGCCAAGCAAAATTTTATAAAACAGGCGGAAAATGCTTGCATTTTAACCGAATAAACTGCGAGGCAGTTATTCGGTTATGAGCAAGTAGCGAAAGCGGATTGCGAATATCTGCTTGATTCCTGTTTTTGAAATTTTATTTGGCGGATACGCCACATCGACGAAATGCGCAGCATTTTGGAGGTTGGTTCTGAACAGTTACCAGCATTTTATTTTTACCCTTTCCACATGATTACTGCATCCTCTTTCGGCAGGTCATAAAAATTTTTCCGAATTCCGGCAGATACGAATCCAAGACTTTCATACAGATGCAGAGCCGATGTGTTGCTTACACGCACTTCCAGTGTAAAGCGGCTGATGCCGCGTTCTTTTCCGCCTTCCATCAGTGCTTCCAGCATGGCTCTTCCAACTCCCTGAGCGCGATATTCCTCACGGACTGCCACATTCGTAATGTCTGCCTCGTCAAAGGACTGCAAAAATCCGCAGTACGCGATCATGCTGTCACCGTCACGCACACAAAGATACAGCGTATCCCTGGATAAAACAGAAGTCCGAAAACCGTTTTCACTCCACGGCATCGAAAATATCCCGGCTTCAATTGCAGCTGCCTCAGCCGCGTCCTCCGGGTTCATTTGTTCTATTTTGTATTTGCAGCAGGAACTTTCCATTTCTATTTTCTCCCTGATTTGACTGTAACTGCCGGCACTGATGTCTCATGTAAAGCAGGCATTCGTATTTGTGTCCTGTTCATTTTGCAGAATATCCTGTATCACCCGGAATCTGTTTCTGGGCACGCTCGCGCTCTGCCTGAGAAAGACGCAGATAATCCGGCCTGTGCTCTGCTGCAGTCTCAAATTTTCCTTCTGCCGCACAGCGCATTCCAAGAGCAGCCACACTGGCCGCGCGCTGTCTGTTTGAATGAGCCGGTGCATACTGATGTGCCACCGTCAGAAGCTGTTCCAGCAGACTTTGATAAACCGGTACGCCATCCCCAAGAAAGATGACTGGCTCGTTTCGCCCGTTCAGCTTCTTTGCCAGCTCTTCCACCGCCATCGGCGTCTGCTCCATTTCTACGCAGAATCTGTCATCTTCAAATCGATACAGCCCGGTATAAACCTGATTTCTTCTCGCGTCCATGATCGGACAGATCAGCTTTTCCACGCCGTAAAGGTTGAACGCCAGTGCATCCACCGTCGGAATATGGATCAGCGGCTTTTTCAGGGCAAGTCCAAGTCCTTTTGCTGTTGCCGAACCGATACGCAGCCCGGTAAATGATCCCGGTCCACCCGAAATTGCGATCGCATCGATCGTATTTAAATCAAGCTCTGTCATTTTAGCCACTTCATCCAGCATCGGAAGCAGCGTCTGAGAATGTGTTTTTTTATAATTTACTGTATATTCCGCCTGAAGTGTATCATCCTGCATCACTGCTACAGATGCCACCAGTCCGGAACTGTCAAGTGCCAGTATTTTCATAATGTTACTCCATTTTCTTTTCTGATCCAGTCGGATCTTTCAGATCCGCTTTGCTGTCTTCTGCTGCTGATTGCTCTCCGCAACCCCGCAGAGGACTTTTCTGATTCGGTTAACTTCTCCTGGAAAATGTGATCTTCCGGTAATCAAATCCCTTCTCCAGATCTTTTTCGATCGTAATCCAGACCGTCTGCTCCGGCATCAGCTCCTCAATCAGATTTGCCCATTCCACCAGGCAGATTCCCTCTCCGAAAAAGTAATCCTCATAACCGATCTCATCCATCTCCGCAATGTCCCCAATGCGATAGACATCGAAATGATAAAACGGCATCCGTCCTTCCTCATAGACCTGTACAATCGTAAAGGTAGGACTGCTCACCGGCTCCGTAATGCCGAGTCCTTCCGCAATCCCCTGGGTCAGAACCGTTTTTCCGACGCCAAGATCGCCGATCAGCGCATAAATCTGGCCAGGGCGCGCATTTCCCGCAAGCTCCATGCCGAGCGCACGCGTTTCCTGCTCTGAATTTGTCTCTATAATTTTGTCCGTCATGTAATTTCCTTTCTGCCACTGTAAAACAGCCCTTCTTTTAGCAGGATTTCTTTTTCCCGCCCGCAGACGGTGCACAGGCATCCAGAATTTTCCTTACCTCTGTGGCCTGGCTTCCGAGCTGCTTTTTCGGCCAGATGCACGCATTTTTTGCTCCCGTATAGACAAAAATACTTCTTTTATCCTCCCGGATACGGTGCACACCGTCCCAGCCAATCTCATTTGTCTGTCCATCCTGACTGACTGTAATCCCGTTTTCCGACAGCTCATATCCGATTGGTTTCTGAAAAACCGGATTCGAACTCACCTGCTTTGCCGAACTGATAAACAGCGTCCACGGCTGATACACCAGAAACAGAACGCCAAACAACGGATACAGGAAGGAATTTTCACGTCCCGTTCCCGCGCACCAGAAAAAATATGCCAGCAGTGCGATTCCCGCCGCAATACTGAAAATTCCGGTAAAGCCATGGTAGGAATGGTACATCAGAAAATTATACATATCCTGATTCGTCATCCTGATCTCAAATTTTGCCTTCATTTTTTCCTCCATCTGCTTTTTGCTTCCGCCTCCTCATGCAGAAATTCGAATGGTTCTTTATCATGCAGAAAATGCATCAGCATATAGGAGCAGACGATCGCCACACGTTCTTCCTTTAAGATTCGGCGTACCTCGTCCCGGTCTGCGATCACTACTTCCAGATCTTCGGTGTCCTCCAGGCCATCGAGGCTGACCATGCCATCGGATACACCATAAACCGTCGCACAGCATTCGTCTGTCATTCCAATGGTCGTATAATACGGTTTTGCATAGAAGTTGTCAACCGGAATCGGCTGCAGATCCAAACCGGTTTCCTCCTTCATCTCCCGTACGGCCGCATCATGGTAATCCTCTCCAGGCTCTACCAGCCCCGCCGGAAACTCGTAAAGGTATCCGTCGATCGGATAGCGATACTGGCGCACCAGGACTACTTTATCCCTTTTTTCTCCATAAAGGCTGTAAATAATTACACCGTCCGGCTTTTGCTGCTTTCTGACCAGTTCCAGATCCTCCGTGTGCTTCGCACGGGAAGCCACATAATAACAGCCCGGATGACCTTTCCGATCCTGCGTTTCCAGCTCGTACAGATTCAAATGCGGATTTTCGGTCAGCTGTACTGCCTTTTTTATTCTTCCCATAAAAAGAAACCATCCTTTCTTTTTCCACTCATTGTCTTATTGTACCATGTTCTGGCATTCTGTCAAACAGAGATTCCGACACGCAAAAAAAAGCTTGCAAAGAACTGCAAAAGCGATTATACTGTATGCGTATTTGAGATTTGTTCTTCGGGGCGGGGTGTAATTCCCCACCGGCGGTATAGTCCGCGACCCGCTTAGGCGGCTGATCCGGTGACACGATTCGTGAATTCCGGAACCGACAGTATAGTCTGGATGGTAGAAGAAGGCAGAAAATTTCAGCTTGTCGATTTCATCGCCCGAAGAAGATATGTACCGTACATATTCTTCTTCGGGCGTTTTTGCTTTGTGCTCCACGAGCAGCTGCGGGCCTGGTATACAGGTGAAAAATACAGGCTCAGGAATTCTCTGCGGCGATCTGAAGAGCTTTTCTTGAAAAGGCAATTGCCAATATTTTTTCAGAAAAGGGGAATGAACTTATGGGAAACAATCTTTTACAGTCAATCGGGGACAACATGCAGTTTGTGCTGGTATGTGCGGTGGTCATCGCTGCCATCCTCGCCGTATCAGAGCTTATGGAGCGAACAATTTTGAAAGACAATATCGGACATCCGGGCAAAACGCACACGATCACGATCTGTGGCATGCTTGGCGCACTCGCCGGCATTTTGTATCTGTTTGACTTTTCAGTTGCTTTTCTCGCTCCTGGTTTTTACAAGCTTGACTTCAGTGAAATTCCCGTCATGATCGGCGCATTTTATTTAGGACCGGTCGGCGGTGTTGTCATCGAACTTGTCAAAGTACTCTTAAAGCTGGTCATCAAAGGTACCTCCACTGCTTTTGTCGGCGATCTTGCCAACTTTGTCGTGGGATGTGCATTCGTGGTTCCGGCCGCGGTTGTTTATCATCTGAAAAAGACGAAAAAGACCGCAAAGCTTGCACTGCTTACCGGCACCGTATTTATGGCGGTATTCGGAAGCATCTTCAATGCCGTTTATCTGATCCCGGCTTTCTCTTCACTCTACGGTATGCCGCTTGACACAATCGTCGGAATGGGAACCGCCATCAATCCTGCCATTACAAGTGTCGCAACGCTCGCGCTTTTTGCCGTTGCTCCGCTGAATCTCTTAAAAGGTGTGCTGATCTCCGTCCCGACCATGCTTTTGTATAAACGTATCAGCAAGGTGCTTGCGCAGGCAGGTGCCGGAACTGTACGCCGGACGGCAAGTGAGACTGAGTAAAAATAAAAATCGGACAGTAAGCTTCTGCTTTTGCAAAAAGGCTTCGGGAAGAACTACATTTCCCGGAGCCTTTTCATGTTTAAGCGTTTCCGCTTAAAACTGTCAGATCACATAATCGTTCACGCGGGCAGCCTGCCATTCGAGGAGATCCGCCAGTGTGATGTTGTCAACGACGCCACTGATCGCATCGTTTAATTTTTTCCAGATCATCTTGGTCACACAGTCTTCTTCGCGGTCACATGGAGTCGCTGTATTTTCCACGCACTCTACCGGTGCCAGACTGCCTTCTGTCAGCCGCAGGATCATACCGACGGTGTATTCTTCCGGGCGGCGTGTCAGGACATAACCGCCCTGCGGACCGCGGATGCTCCGCACAAATCCTGCTTTATTTAATACGGATATGATCTGTTCCAGATATTTTTCAGAAATTTGCTGACGCTTCGCGACGTCCTTCAGTCTGATCGGATCTCCGCAGCAGTTTGTCGCGAGATCCAGCATCAGGCGCAATGCATAGCGTCCTTTTGTTGATATTCTCATGATAGTACCTCCGTGCTTTGTATTTATTATAAAACATCTTTCCTATTATTTCAATATGGATTGTATGTTGTTACAGAAATCTTTCTCAGCCCCTGTTTGAAAAATTATTCCCGCAGCTTTTTCTTTTTTTAGCAGGACTGTCCGCACACAAAAAACAGGCTGCAGGTTCCTCGTTTCGAAGGAATTGCAGCCTGTTATCATCTGCCGTATTTTATTTTTCAGGATACCTGGAGCAGCTTCCTACTCTGCCACTGCCTTAAATGCCTCGTCCAGATCTTCAATGATATCTGTCACATTCTCGGTACCGATCGACAGGCGGATCGTGTTCGGCTTGATGCCCTGATCGGCCAGCTCCTCATCAGTGCACTGGCTGTGAGTCGTGGTCGCCGGATGGATGACCAGAGACTTCACGTCTGCTACGTTTGCAAGTAAAGAGAACAGTTCCAGATTGTCTATAAATTTTTTCGCCGTCTCAGCGTCGCCCTTAATCTCAAAGGTGAAGATGGAACCGCCGCCGTTCGGGAAATATTTCTTATACAGCTCCTGCTGTACCGGATCGTCGGAAACAGACGGATGATGTACTTTTTCTACCTGCGGATGGCTGTTCAGGTACTCTACTACCTTGAGTGCATTTTCTACGTGGCGCTCAACGCGAAGAGATAATGTCTCAAGTCCCTGCAGAAACAGGAAGGAATGGAACGGAGAAATCGTTGCTCCCGTGTCACGCAGCAGGATCGCACGGATCTTTGTGACAAATGCCGCTGCTCCAACTGCCTTTGTAAAGCTGATGCCGTGGTAGCTCGGGTTCGGCTCAGTCAGTGACGGGAATTTTCCGGATGCCTCCCAGTCAAATTTACCTCCGTCTACGATCACGCCGCCGATCGTCGTGCCGTGGCCGCCAATAAACTTCGTTGCAGAATGTACCACAATGTCTGCGCCGTACTCGATCGGTCTTACAAGATACGGTGTCGCAAAGGTATTATCGATCACAAGCGGAATCTTGTGCTCATGTGCAATTTTGGCGATTGCCTCAATATCAACTACATCTGAATTCGGGTTGCCAAGCGTCTCAATAAAGATTGCCTTCGTATTGTCCTGAATGGCTGCCTTTACCTCGTCAAGATTGAATACATCTACAAATGTTGTCTTTACGCCGAACTGTGGGAAGGTATGTGCCAGGAAGTTGTAAGTACCGCCGTAAATATTCTTTGCGGATACGATGTGGTCACCTGCCTGCGCCAGATTTTCAAATGTATAAGTAATCGCTGCTGCTCCGGATGCAACGGCAAGTGCTGCAACGCCACCCTCAAGTGCTGCGATTCTCTGCTCAAATACATCCTCCGTCGGATTGGTCAGTCTTCCGTAGATATTTCCTGCATCACGCAGTCCAAATCTGTCTGCTGCATGCTCGCAGTTGTCAAACACGTAAGAGGAAGTCTGGTAGATCGGAACGGCTCTTGCGCCGGTCACCGGATCCGGATGCTCCTGTCCTACGTGAAGCTGTAAGGTTTCAAATTTAAAATTTCTCTCTGCGCGTGTTTTCTTGCTCATATCGTAATCTCCCCTCCGAGGTTATTTATATTTCCTATCGGTTTACAGGTGTTATTATAGCCTGCACATCGTTTTCTGTCCAATATCCAAAACTTCTCCCTTGCTATCAGTTTTTTCTATAGCGGGAGATGTCTGCAAAACGCTTATTTATAGTAAACCGGACATGTTCATCCGACATGACCGGTTTCTTTCTATTTATAGCGATCCTCGTAAATAATGCATTTAAGGCAGTTTAGCAGAGTGCGAAAGACAAGGAAGATATCTGCAGGCGTGCTGACGCACGGCAAAGATATCTGACGCAGGATTTCACACTCTGATGGGCTGGATTAAGATGCATTATTTTAGAGGATTGCTATAGTCAGCACGTAATCCTCATACTTCCGCAGTTCCTCCAGATACCGCTCTGCCAGCGGGCTCAGCATCATGCCGCTCCGCTTAATATAGCCAATCTCCATCCGTTCCTGCTGTGCAAGCGGCACGGCGCAGTAATCGCTTCCATTTAATTCCTCGCAGATAATACCGGAACATAAAGTATATCCATTCAACCCCACCATTAAATTCAGCATCGTCGCGCGGTCATTGGCACGGATCACCCGCTTGTAATCGTAAGTGCTGAGCACTTCTTCTGCCAGAAAAAACGACGGATTATCGCCCTGATCAAAGGCCAGACACGGAAATTCCGAAAGCTCCTCCATGCTGATCTGCTCTTTTTCCGCAAGCGGATGGCCTTTCCACAGATATGCGTACGTCCCGCACGGAAAAAGCCGATGAAATTCCAGATTATTCTCTTTTAATATCTTACTGATGGCCTGCCCATTAAATTCATTTTCATAGAGGACTCCGATTTCGCTGCGGAAATTGCGCACATTTGAGATAACTTCTCCGGTCTTTGTCTCATATACAGCAAATTCGTACTCATCCATGCCATACTGCTTGACCAGCTCTACAAACGCTTTTACCGCAAACGAATAGTGCTGCATCGACACACTGAATTTTTTCTTTACCCGCGTTCTCCGGATAAAGCGATCCTCCAACAGTTCGTACTGGTTGAGCAGCTGCCTCGCGTAGCCAAGAAACTCTTCCCCTTCCGGTGTTGGAAGCACGCCCTTGTTCGTCCGCTTGAAAATCTCGATCCCGGCTTCCTCCTCCAGTTCTTTTACCGCACCGGAAAGGCTCGGCTGGGACACGAACAGCGTCTTTGCCGCCTCGTTCATGGAACCGCAGTCAGCGATAGCGGTTACGTATTTTAATTGTTGTAATGTCATTCGTGTTCTCCCTTTCTGCTTTTTCTGGGCAAATCAATCTTTTCACCGAATCCGGCAAATCCTCTGATCCAATTACACGTAACTGTTCAGAGCCAACCTCCAAAATGCTACGCATTTCGTCGGTGTGGCGTATCCGCCAAATAAAATTTCAAAAACAGGCTTAAAAATGCAAGCATTTTCCGCCTTTTTTATGAAATTTTGCTTGGCTCTGAACAGTTACAATTACACTATGAATACTCGTTTTGACATGAGTCAGATCCCCGGTTCGGTCAATTTTTCTTATTCTATTCTATCTTTTTTCATTTTGCAACGCGTAACCTGCTGTTTCCCGTTATTTTCCTCATCAGACCTGCCTGATTCTGATCAGAGCGGAGATTCACAATAAAAGCGCAGGCTTGCCTGATCCGCCGAAAAAGGGATGCCTGCGCAAGTCAGACACCCCTTTTTAAGAACGGCTTATTTTTTGTTTTTATTTGCCCTGGAACAGCGGCGTGGAATAGTAACGGTCTCCGCTGTCCGGAAGCAGTGCCACGATCGTTTTTCCTTTATTTTCCGGGCGTTTTGCAAGCTGGATTGCTGCCAGAAGTGCTGCTCCTGATGAAATACCGGTCAGGATTCCCTCTTTCTTTGTGAGAAGTTTGGAAGTCTCAAACGCATCTTCATTTTCAATCCTGATGATTTCATCGTAGATACCGGTGTTGAGCGTATCCGGAACAAAGCCTGCTCCGATTCCCTGAATCTTGTGCGGGCCTGCCTTTCCCTCGGAAAGTACCGGTGAAGTCGCCGGCTCTACTGCCACAACCTTCACTTCCGGCTTCTGAGATTTCAGGTACTCTCCGGTACCACTCAAGGTTCCGCCGGTACCGACTCCTGCTACGAAAATATCAACTGCTCCATCCGTATCCTTCCAGATCTCCGGTCCGGTCGTTGCCTTGTGAGCCTTCGGGTTTGCCGGATTCACAAACTGTCCTGGAATGAAGCTGTTCGGAATCTCTTTTGCCAGCTCATCTGCACGTGCGATTGCTCCCTTCATTCCCTTCGCGCCATCGGTCAGAACTACCTCTGCGCCGTAGGCTTTCAGAATATTCCGGCGCTCTACGCTCATCGTCTCCGGCATGGTCAGAATGATACGGTATCCCTTGGACGCTGCGATCGATGCAAGACCGATTCCGGTATTTCCGGAGGTCGGCTCAATAATCGTGGAACCTTCTTTGAGGAGACCCTTTTCTTCCGCATCCTCGATCATGCTCTTTGCGATACGGTCCTTTACGCTTCCGGCCGGATTGAAATATTCCAGCTTTACGAGTACTCTCGCTTCCAGATTCTCTGCCTTTTCAATATTTTTTACCTCGACCAGCGGGGTGTTTCCGATCAGCTCCAGTGCGCTTCCATAAATCTTTGCCATGATATTGTCCTCCTCATTTTTCTATGTTCTGTTTTGCCGGATCCATCTCCCTGCGTGGCTGCAAATCCGTGCTTTACTTAAGTGGGAAGATTTACAATGCCCCGGCTGTGAAACGATTTCTTCTGTTCGTTTTTGCTTTCCTACATTTCCTAGTTGTTTACTAGATTAATTGGATTATAAACCAGATTTTTCATTTTGTAAAGAGGTTTCTGAAAAATTTTCCATTCAGAGCCAGGTAAAATTTCATAAAACGCCTGCGTTTTGGAGGTTGACCCTGAACGGAACCAGTCAAAACAGGGCCATAAAAGAGGGATTCTTATAGCAGCCTCTTTTACAGCCCTTTTTGTAAAGCGGACATTCGCAATCCGCTTCGCTACTTGCTCATGAACGCAGTCGCTTC
>ERZ824473.4023-NODE-4023-length-13625-cov-3.548710_pt1 | contig 13625 bp, 8 predicted proteins | sample MGYA00519874_ERZ824473 | MGnify/ENA primary metagenome ERZ824473 (study PRJEB31778, sample SAMEA3449151) | human gut metagenome | biome: human gut; feature: human-associated habitat; material: faeces | place: United Kingdom | collected 2010/2012 ... | reverse complement strand
AAGACTGTACGCTGGGTAGTTGGTATTGTACTGGGAGTATATATCGGAACTATTGCTTTGCTGAACATTTGGTATGTTCAGCAAGCGATGAGTGCGTTTGTCGCCGACGAACTTTCCGAAGTGTTGAAGACGAAAGTGGTAATCGGCAGAATCAATATGGGATTATTGAACCGTATTATCATTGATGATGTATTGCTTGATGACCAAAGTGGACAGGAAATGTTGAAAGTCACCCGTTTGTCTGCCAAGTTCGACATTGTGCCTTTTTTTAAGGGAAAGATTTCTATCAGTAGTGTGCAGCTTTTCGGTTTCAATATTAATCTTCGCAAGGAAACACCGGATACTCCTCCTAACTTTAAATTTGTTCTGGATGCTTTTGCTTCCAAAGACACTGTAAAGAAAGAGAGTTCGCTTGATTTGCGTATCAATTCAATATTGATTCGTCGTGGAAGAATGTCCTATCATGTACTTTCGGAAGAAGAGACTCCGGGGAAATTTAATGCCAAGCATATCCAACTTCAGAATATTATAGCCAATATATCTTTGAAAGCATTGAGCAAAGATTCGGTCAATCTGGGAATCAAGCGATTGAGCCTTGATGAGAAGATGTCCGGATTTTCTTTGAAGAAAATGAGCTTGAAGCTGGTAGCCAACAATAAACAGACAAGCATTGATAATTTTGCTATTGAATTGCCCGAGACTTCTTTAAAAATGGATACTATCCACTTGGTGTATGACAGTTTACAAGCTTTCGAGCATTTTGCGGAGAAAGTGCATTTCTCTTTCCGTACGTTACCGTCGCAGATTACATTAAAGGACATCTCTCCTTTTGTGCCGGTTCTTTCTCATTTCAAGGAACCGATAACGTTGGACATGGAAGTAAAAGGAACTGTAGACCAGTTGAACTGTTCGCATTTGGAGATTGTGTCGGAGGAACAGCAATTCCGTCTTAGAGGGGATGTCTCGTTGCAGGATTTATCACATCCGCAGGATGCGTATGTGTATGGTACTCTTTCCGAACTTTCGGCCAATACCCGCGGGGTAGGCTTTTTAGTACGTAACTTGAATCCGGATTATAATGGAGTTCCTCCCGTTCTCGAACGTTTGGGAAATATTAGTTTTCGCGGAGAAATTTCCGGATATTTCACAGACTTGGTAACGTACGGTCAGTTGCGTACAAGTCTGGGAGATGTGAAAACCGACTTAAAGTTAAGTGCGGATAAGAGCAAAGGGTTGTTCGCTTACTCCGGTGCGGTGAAAACAACGGACTTCAAGCTGGGGGAACTATTGGCTAATGAACAGTTGGGAGAAATAACTTTCAATCTGGATGTGCATGGGCGGCATATCACAAATCAGCGCCCAACTGTAGAACTGAAAGGGCTGATTGCTTCAATAGATTATAGTAGATACAGATACGAAAATATCACGTTGGACGGAGAATATAAACGAGGTGGATTTAACGGTAAAGTAGCATTGGACGATCCGAATGGTTCCGTCTATCTGAACGGGGATGTCAATGTCACTTCCAAAGTTCCTACCTTCAATTTTCTGGCGGTAGTACACAAGGTGCGTCCGCATGATCTTAATCTTACTACTAAATATGCGGATGCGGAGTTTTCTTTGAAATTAAGGGCCAACTTCACAGGTGGTTCCATAGAAGAGATGATTGGAGAAATCAATATCGATAGTTTGGAATTTACGGCTCCGGATAAAGAGTATTTTATGAAGAACATGAATATTCGGGCTACAAAGAAAAATGACGAAAACCAATTGAAGCTGACTTCCGAGTTTCTGACGGCCGATGTAGAAGGGAAATTTCAATACCACACCTTGCCCGCCAGTATTCTTAATATTATGCGGAAATATATTCCGTCTCTGATATTGCCGCCTAAAAAAGAAATTGAAACGCATAATAATTTTCAGTTTGATATACATATCTATAATACGGATATTCTATCTACCATCTTTGATATTCCATTGACTATATATACCCATTCTACTTTGAAAGGATATTTCAACGATCCTTTGCATCGTCTGCGTGTAGAGGGGTATTTTCCCCGTTTGCAATATAAGAATAACTTTATAGAATCGGGTATGGTTCTTTGTGAGAATCCAGCGGATCATATTCGTGCGTTAGTTCGTTTGACCAATCTGAAAAAGAAAGGAGCGGTTAATCTTTCTTTGGATGCGCAAGCCAAAGATGATAATGTCAGTACAACCTTGAATTGGGGTAATAATGCGGCTGTAACGTATAGCGGACAGTTGGCGGCTGTAGCTAAGTTTCTCCGTACGGAAGGAGAAAAACCGCTCTTAAAGGCAACGGTAGATGTGAAGCCTACTGATATTATATTGAATGACACGCTTTGGAAAATACATCCTTCGCAAGTGGTAGTGGATTCGGGAAAGGTGGATGTGAACAATTTCTATTTCAGCCATCAAGACCGTTATGTACGTATCAACGGACGTCTGTCTGACAATCCGGAAGACTCGGTCAAGGTTGACTTGAAGGATATCAATATGGGATATGTGTTTGATATTGCCAGTATATCGGATGATGTAAATTTTGAGGGAGATGCTACGGGAACGGCATACGCGTGCGGTGTGTTGAAGAAACCTGTCATGAATACTCGTTTGTTTATAAAGAATTTCTCTCTCAATCAGGGACGATTGGGAGATTTGGATATATATGGTGAATGGGACAATGAGAATAGAGGAATCCGGTTGGATGCGTTTATCCAGGATATTGCTCCTGCTCCTTCGCACGTCACGGGTATTATTTATCCGTTGAAACCGGAGAGCGGACTTGATTTGAATATTGAAGCGAATGAATTGAATTTGAAGTTCCTCGAACACTATATGAGAAGCATCGCTAATGATATAAAAGGACGCGGAACAGGTAAGGTGCATTTTTATGGCAAGTTCAAGGGATTGAATCTGGATGGTGCAGTAATGACAGATGCATCTATGAACTTTGATATTCTGAATACTCACTTTGCCATCAAAGATACCATTCATCTGGCTCCTGGCGGATTGACATTCAATAATATACATATTTCCGATATGGAGGGACATACGGGAAAATTAAACGGATATCTGCATTATAAACATTTCAAGAATCTGAATTATCGTTTCGAGATACAGGCTGATAATATGCTTGTGATGAATACGAAAGAATCGGCGGATATGCCTTTCTATGGAACTGTATATGGAACCGGAAATGTAATGTTGTCCGGTAATGCCGCACAAGGACTGGAAGTGAATGCCGCCATGACAACGAATAGGAATACGACTTTTACTTATATTAATGGTAGTGTAGCGTCGGCCACGAGCAATCAGTTTATTAAATTCGTTGACAAAACGCCGCGTCGGACCATTCAGGACTCTGTTCAGATTATCTCTTATTATGACCAGATACAACAGAAACGTCAAGCGGAAACAGAAGAGCAAAAAACGGATATCCGGTTGAATATTCTGGTGGATGCAACTCCCGACGCTACTATGCGGATTATTATGGACCCGGTTGCCGGAGATTATATCACCGGAAAAGGGACGGGAAATATCCGGACGGAATTTTATAATAAAGGAGATGTCAGGATGTTCGGTAATTACCGGATTAATCAAGGAGTGTATAAATTCAGTTTGCAAGAAGTGATTCGCAAGGACTTTGTGATTAAGGATGGGAGTACAATTACTTTCAATGGTGCGCCTTTGGATGCGAATATGGATATACAGGCTTCTTATACTGTGAACTCCGCTTCGCTGAATGATTTGATACCGGATGCTTCGACCATTATACAGCAACCCAATGTGCGGGTTAATTGTATAATGAATTTGAGTGGTATGCTGGTGCGTCCTACTATCAAATTGGGTATCGAACTTCCGAATGAAAGAGATGAGGTACAGACATTGGTACGCAATTATATCAGCACCGAAGAGCAGATGAATATGCAGATTCTTTATTTGTTGGGAATTGGTAAGTTCTATACGGAAGACGCTCGTAATAATAATCAGAACTCGAATGTCATGTCATCGGTGCTCTCCTCCACTCTGTCCGGTCAGTTGAACAATGCGCTGTCGCAGGTTTTTGAGACGAATAACTGGAATATCGGAACGAATCTGAGTACAGGAGACAAAGGTTGGACGGATATGGAAGTGGAAGGCATTCTTTCCGGACAGTTGCTGAATAACCGGTTACTGATCAATGGAAATTTCGGTTATCGGGATAACCCGATGGCGAATACGAATTTTGTCGGTGACTTTGAAGCGGAATGGCTGATTAATCGTTCGGGGGATATTCGTCTGAAGGCATATAATGAAACGAACGACCGTTATTATACAAAAACAAATCTGACCACGCAAGGGGTGGGTATTATGTATAAGAAGGATTTTAATAAGTGGAGCGATCTGTTTTTCTGGAATAAATGGAAAATACGTAATAAGCGTAAACGGGAAAAGGCGGAAAGGACTGAACAGCAACCGGTAGATAGCACACATATCGATGGGACTGCTAAATCGGCAGTGAAGAGACAACGTCTCCAGCCATAAACAAGGTTTATCTTTTAGGATAACAACCTTGTCATAGACGGTCATGGATTCTTTTTTGATTTATATTTGTCACATTATGAATCTAAAAAGAAAACTATTTATGGAAACAAGTAAACGGAACATCTACAGAGTTTTAGTCATTTTCTCCTTATTGTTTGCTTTGGGTGGCTGTTCTTCGGATGACGATGAACAACAGGAAAGTAAAGTTCCGACTTTCAAATCTACTTCAAACAATATATTCAGACCGCTAGGTGATGGTGGGAATGGAGAGTATATAGATAATGTATGGCACAATACAGTCCGGTGTTCTGCCAATATAACAGATAATGGCGGGTCGGCTATTATTGAATACGGTTTTTGTTGGGTCGAGAATAATACTGAGACTCCTACTGTAGAAAAAGGAAATAAAATTAAAGTGGGAACTTCCGATATTACAGGAGACTATAGTGCGGATATTTTGGTAAGAACCGGAAAGTCTTATCATGTGAGAGCTTATGCTCGCAATTCATCGGGAGTCGGCTATGGAGAACTAAAATCGGCCTTTGGAGGATCATTAAGTCCGAGATAAAGCTGCTTTGGATACTTATTGCCATATTACCTGTTAAGGTTCGAAATTATTCAATCAATATGAACGAAGCCCATTTATTGGGCTCGTTCGTATATTTGTTCTTCATATTCCGTTGTGCCATCGTAAAAGCTTTTTGTTTGCTCATTCCTGTTTGCCAATAACGGTAGAAGTCTGTCATCAGTTCTCTGGTCTCCTTGTCCGATACGTCTTGGAAAGAAATGATCTGAGCCTTTACACCGGCTTGGCGAAAAGCACGTTGCAGACTGAAAATGTTTTCTCCATATCGGGTATCTCCATTACCGGTGTTGCAACCGGATAGCACGGCTAATTCAACGCCAGACAAGTTCATTGATTCGATCTCAAGCGCGGTCAGAATGCCGTCATCTGTCCCTAATTGTTGCAGATTCTCCCAAGTATGGTTGGCTCCTGTGAATATCAGCCCTGTATGTAATAAAGGCTCTTTATGCTTGCTAAGTCCTCCTACGTGGAGGATGTCGTTCCGGACTTTAGGGTGGTATATGATACGGAAACTGTGTGTTGCAATATGTATGACAGATGATTCCACTGGTTGCCCCGATAATTTTCTGAATGCGGTTTCTGTTGCGTCTTTACCTGTGTATTTATGAATATTCCATTGATTGGAAAGAATTTTTTCTATGCATCTAACTTCGTCAACTGTGCCTTGCAGGTATTGAAAACCTTGTTCTGTTGCCAAATGGGATGGATGATAGTTGAAATCGGCGCCTCCAAAGAGAAAGATGTCTTTTTTATGGGATATACCGGAGAGCGTTTGTTCTTTCTCTTTCTTTATTCGGGGAATGTCGTTGCCAGACCATAAATAATGAATATCATATTCATCGATTATATACTTATTCTCATGATGAATATTGGCAAATGTAAGGAAATGCAGTGTTTCCAAGCCTGAAACATAAAGGCAGGTACAGTCTCCTATCACTTCTTTGATCGGAAGCCAAAATTTGCTATACGGTATCTTTTCATCTTCATATTCTAACGGTAATGATGGTAATGTTACCAAACGGGGAGATTGCTTTTTAGTAAATACAATAGCGATATATGTTTCGCATACCAGCTCGTAAGGCAAACTGAAAATTTCGATGACAGCTTCATTATTATCAAGAGAAGCTGCAATTTCATTCCATTGATTAATTTTGGGAAGTTGAGGAGATGCCTCTTTTTTTATACGATTGATTAATGCTTTCTCCAATTCCCGACGTGCTACCCGATTCTGCAACCGTTTGATGGTATCTTGAGCAGTTTGGTTTCTGAATGAGTCCTTGTTAAAGGTGATTGAATCAATCTGTGATTGGGTATTTAGGATATAACGGCTGTCTGTATCGGACAAATAGCGGTGATATTGAAAAGATGTCCCAGTAAATAATTCATTCATTAATAGGCGGTTGCTATATAAAAAAGGAACCATCCCTTCAAACAGTCGGTTTTCGTAAGCAAAAGTCTGCATTTCTTCAAAATAGGGTTTCATTATTTCCCATAGTTCATGTTGTTCGGAACGTAGCAGAAACTGGAGGTCATCCCCTATTGTTTTTATGATCAGACGCTCAATCAGCTTGTATATTTTTAGTGCATATAGAGGTTTCTTGTGGTTCACACAAGTTCGTGCAGCCTCTCTGTACATCGAAAAATATTCCGGTAATTTCTGTTCATATAAAACTTCCCCTACTGAAACGGGATAATACATACTCTTAGCGATTCGCAGACATTCACTTAAAGTTGTGAGAGATAATGAGGGTAACAGACAGGCATTCTCCAGCCGTCTGGATAAAATTCTCCGTTCATGGTCGGGTAGAGAGTTCCATGCTGTTTTTCGTTGTGCTTTATTGATTTCTTTAACGATCTGGTCTGTTTTTCCTGTTTCCCAATAGTAACGGGTAATAACATTCAGTTGTTCGGGACGTGGAAATTCCAGTTGCTTATATATGGGGCGAAGCTCTTTGGGAGAGGCTCCGTTACGTGCGTAATCATACATTGTATATGCCAATACTCCTGTAGTGGCAGCATCCAGAGTCATGTTTCTCGCAGAAAGTACCAGATAACAGTCTTTTCTCCCAATCGACAAATCCATAAGAAAGATTTGCATATCTAGTTCTTCCTCATATAAAGCATAATCTTCTTTGCTTTTGGGCGTTTTATTTTTCAGTACTTGCCATAGTATTTTATCTGCTTGTTCGGCGGCTATTTTGCTTTCTTCATACATACCTAGTCGGCGGCAGTATTGTGCAATGGAGAATAGTTCATGGGCATATTGCGTACTATCATGTGCCAGCTCCAATTTTCGGAAGTGTTCTGTTCCTTTATTGGATGGGGCTTCTTTTGCTTGGGCATATATGTTGTGTATCATGCAAAAGAGAAGAATAGCTCCCACAAACATCAGCCATTGCCTTTTTAGAACCATTTTCTCTCTTTTAAGAGTTTTTCAATCGATATTGCTTTCTCTTTATACAAACCATTGTCCTCTTTTATTTCTGTCACTACTTGCAATGCTTTATCACGGTCGTTTATTTTCATGTAACAGCAAAGCAGGAGCCATTCTGCTTCTTCTTTGTAGGGAGTGCCAACCAGAGGAAGTAGTACGGAGATAGCTTCTGTTGTTTCCTGTCGCTCAATAAAAGATATACCTATGTATAAACGGGTAGATACGGGGAATGCGTCTATCTTTGTGGAAAGTTCTTTTTCCCGATAAAGCTCGGTGACGGTCTCGTATTGTTGTTGTTCATAAGCGGTAATGATTTTCTGGTTGCATTCCGCAATCTTTTCGCTTATCCCCTCTCCACGCGCCCGTTCGATGATAGGAACCTCATAATAGGTCTGATAGATTTCTTCCGGAGAGTAACGATGTAAGCTTCCGACGTATAGCCCGATACCTGCAAATATACATAAGATGCAGGCTACGGCCACCCAAGAATGGGGATGAATATTATGTTTGGAAGCCTCTATTGCTAATCTGGCTTTCTGTTCAGCGCGAATCAGCTCTCCTTCGATTAATATCATACGGAGTTTTACTTGTTCTTTCAAGTGGCTGTCAGTTTCCAACATTCTCCGGAATTCCTCTTGTTCAAAGAGAGACATCTCGTTGTTAATGAACCGGTCTATTTGTTGTTCAATTTGTTGCTTATTCATCTTTACTTCTTCTTTATTTTCCTAATATGATACCTACAGATTCCAACCTTCTCTTTAGTTCAAAAGATAATCTGCGCAGGCAAGAACTTTTTTTGTTCTTTGCTACCTGCTCTGTCTTATAATTCATATATCGGGCAATTTCTTCCATTTTCCGACGTTCCCAATAATAAAGTATGAGTACCTTATTACAGTCTGTATCCGCTTCTTCAAGTAGTTCTGATACTATTTTCTGCGCTTCATTCCACTCTTCCGGAGGAAATTGCCGGACATTCCATTCCGATGCCAACATTTGTAATATGTCGTTTTCTTTCTGTTCCTTATTTATATATTTGAATATGTGGTGTTTTCCAATCTCGAACAAGTATGTTTTCAAAGACACATTCCGCTCTGTATACTTTCCGCTTCTGATATTCTGGTACATGGCGGTAAAGCTTTCCTGATAAATATCTATTGCCGTATCCTTACTGATCGGGTAATTGCTTATAGCAAACAAAATAAAAGGTGGTTTATATAGCTCGTACAAGTTTTCGATTTCTTTACCCATCTCCCTTGAACGGTTGTTCTTTCTTATATAATCGAGTATTTTCATTCTTATTTTCTTAGTCCGATAAAAAAAGGAGCCGTTTCGTCCGAACATTCCATATAGGGATATTGAAACCGCCGTACACTTGAGTCTCTTAAAAGGGAAAACATATCACCCATAAGCCGTGAAAAAAAAGTCTTTATTGTGCATTGATCTTTCATCTTATTAATCTGTCGGCAAAAAGAATATGTTAATTTGCCGACATACATCGAGCGTTGTCTGTCATAGTACTCATAATTCGTAAACTCTGCCGGACAGGCACTGAATACGGCAGCGGTAGCCAGTCCTTTTTCGTTTTTAAGCCGCAGACTTAGTTCCTGATGTTTACCGGGACGTGGAACATACCCTTCCTTAGCAAAAATAGCAGTTGTTCCACGAACATATTCTTTATAGGTTTCCATGTATGCTGTCTCATCCCGATTTGCTGTTCTGCTGTGGCAAGCGTCTAACGTAATAGTAATTCTGCCCTTCTCCCCTGCTTTCCGGCGAAGTTTGTGAATCCATATTCCCAATTCATCATCACGTAAATGATTTTCTCCTTCATATTGTTGGGGAATATATTTGTATCCGGCATCATACATTACCAAACTCTCGTCCAGTCCGTCTTCCTCGTCCCCGTTGTCATCCATCATTTGCTGTCCATGACAGGAGAAATGCAGAAATAAGACATCACCGGATTGTACCTCGTTGCAAAGCCTGTTCAATGCTTTGGTTACGTTGGCTTTGGTTGCCAGTGTATCAGATAACTGAATAATATGAGCAGGTAAGAATTTCTTAAGAGATAACATTTCGAGAATATATACTTTGTCATTATCGGCATGGATGTTTTCCCAACCACTATTCTTAGGGTAGTTGGCTATCGTAACGATAAGTGCTCTGTTGGTTTGTGCAGATATATTGCTACTAATCAAGTATCCGATAATAATAAAAAAGTACTTTGTATAATTCAGTTTATTCATACTACCAACAAAAATAAATCATTTTTTTCAATTTCTCCTTGTTACCTTTTAACTTTTTGCGGTATAAAGAATAAAAAAATAAACCTTGTTTAGGCAAGGGGTATTATCAATAGCTTGTTGGAGTTATTTAAAACAAGGTTGATGATTTTTAGGCAACAACCTTGTGCCGGATAACTCATAACTGTTATTTAACTTATTTTTGTCCAACATAAGAACATGAAACATGAGTGAAAAATTGAGTATATCCTATCATACGGCAAAAAGAATTTTATTGGAGTTATTGGAAGATAATGATTTCTCAACCGACGAGGATATCTTGAAGATTCTTGGTTCGGTAGTACAAAAAGAGACTCGTGAGCCGGATGGTGACGAATATAGTTTGAGTCGGATCATAATAGATAAAGAGGGACGTGTGTTTCTTCCCGATTATTCATCTATGGAAATAAAGATGCCCTATCTTCCTAAAACCGTATTTATCTTTTTCCTGATTCATGATGAAGGCATTGAATTTAAAAGTATGTACAACTACGTACATGAATTATATGAAATCTATCAGGTAGTTGCTTTGGAGAAAAATACGGAAGCTAATAAAATCAAACGCAGTCTGGATAATTTGGTAGAACCGGTAAATAACCGGATTTATGAAACGTGTTCAATCATTCGGCGGAACTTTTCAGTAGTGATTCCCGAACCGTTAATGGAGATGTACTGCATTACGGGTAAACGGGGTGAGAAACATCAGATAAAAATAGACCGTTCGCTGATAAGGATAGAAAATGCAAAGCTTAAAGGTATGTTTGATACCCTTAATAGTATATGATATAGAACAAATTAAATATTTATATCAAAGGAATAATTATGAAAACATTGAACAAGCTGTTTACAAGGAACAGCACTACTATTTCCTTTATGGGAATAATGTGTGTAGCTTTACTCATTTCTTCATGTGGTGGTGGAGTTGTAAAAAAGGAGAAGGCGAATGATTGGGTGGAAATGGGACTGAAAGGTCAAGTGAAGAAAATGATAGAAAAGAACCCTAAATTTAGCATATCTCAATTTTATGCTTTTAATGAAAAAGGTTACTTTATCGAGAAAGGACAGATTTCAAGCTGGCCTACCAGTAAAACCGTCATAACCGAACAATATGAGTATGCCCCTGACGGGTCTTTGTCTGCTGTAAGTTTCTTTAATAATATGTCCGGTGCTTTGCAAACGAAGCGAATTTATAAAGATGGTTTGCTGACTGAGGAACAGACTTATGCCAGTTCTTATCCGACCAGCGAATTGAGCAGTACGAAATATTACGCATACGACCAAGATGGCTTACTTACCAAAAGCTGGATGAATCAGGATGAACAGAACTGTGCGGAATATGAATGTGATAAGGCCGGTAATATATTGAAAATGAATGGCTATTCTAATGGTGAGGTAACCGAAACTCATAAAACAGTATATGAATATGACAAACATGGGAATATAACCAGGCAAGAAGTATATTATCGTGAAAGAAAAGATGATCCGAGAGACAAGGATGGTGGTATAGATTATGTTGAAGAGTCCAAGTATGATGATAACAGTCGGTTGTTGGAACATAGTAATATTACTTATCATTTTAATTCCGGTAAAAAAGAAAATGAAATCAGACAGAAGAGTACTACTACTTACAAATATGATGAACAAGACAATGTGATAGAAAAGTCCTGTGTTGTGTACGGTTATAAAGACGGTAAAGAGCAGGAACCCGGTTCGCCTGCCATCACTACTTATATATATACTTATGATAAGCATGGAAACTGGACTTCACGAGAAACACAATATAACGGAAAAAAACAAGAAATGGCTTCCCGTACATATACTTACTATGGAGAGGCTGAGCCTAAATTTACAACGGAAGATTTAGTTGGTGCATGGGATTATTACTCCGAGCCTACCAATAAAATTGAAATGGTGTTCAAAAGAGATGGAACACTCATTGACTATATTAATTTTCATTCGACAGGAACTTATAAGATTAATCCGGAAGGTACTGTGATAACCATGCAGTTTACTTATGATGACGGACAGGAGTCGCAAACTTCCAAACCGATGGATTTCCAGATTCAGGAGTATACCGGAGACCGTTTGAAACTCAAATTAAAAGAAACGATTCTCTATTATGATAGAAAAGAGAAAAGTGAGAATTATGATGGTGAATACTAATAATTATAATAATGAAAACAACAAAAAAATATCCGGTTTGGGGAGTACTGATGCTATGTTCCCTATTCTTTTTAGCAGGATGCAATTCTGACGGTAAACTGCGTGAAAGTTTAACTGAATATGTCAATGATATGAGACATCAATACTTTCCTTCCGGGAAGTTTGTTTTTGATGAGAATGTTACAGATATGAATTTCGGGAAGATTACCCTTGAAATGTTAAGTGGTTTACGTGATGAGGGACTTATCACATATACGGTTTTAGAAAATCAAGGTTCAATTTATGCAGTTGATGTCAATATAACAGAAGAGGGGCTGAAGTATGCAAAAAAAGTAGATGAGAATTTATATTCAGTAAGTTTACATACAGAAAAAATAGATAAGATATTAGAGAAAGAGTTTAATGAAGATACTGGTATAGGGTTATGTCATTACTCTACTGTATATGATGAGGTCACTCCTTTTGGGAAAATCATTATGGGGATTAAATCCGGTGACGTATGCAATGAGAAAACAAATAAAACCGTAAAGAAAATAGACGGTGTATGGCAAGCTGAATGGCCATCTTGGAAAGAACAGAAAAAAGAAAAGTAGTATGAGGAAAATATTTTTTTCACTCTTGGTGCTAGCAGCTTTATTGAAAGTACAGGCACAAGGAATTGCTCCCATAGGTGTATACGAGGGAAAAGATAAGATATTAGGAATGACCCGTCTGGGATATTTGGAGATTAATATGGATGAGCCTTTGGTTCCTGACTTTTCGCAACAGTTTGTGAAGGGACAAAATCATAAGTTCATGTTTCTGCCGGATAACTACCAGAAGAAACCTTCTACTCATTTCAGAGGACAAAAGGCTACTGGATTTGTAAAATTCCAAAATAGGATGTTGCTTGTCAATTCTGAGGTCTGTAAATTGAGTAACCCATCCGAAGGTGATAACTGTTGGACATTGGATTGGGAAAATGAAATGGGACAAAAAGGGAAATGTACTTTATATGCTCCTACCGATTCTACATTGCTTTTTATCGGATTAGGTTCATTTGACAAGTCGATAGGACCTGATAGCCTGATGTTTGCCCTTAATAAAGAAATGACTTCATCGGCAGGTAAGCAGCCGTATTTTACTCGTAAGCCCCGTCCGCAAGGGGATGAAGGGCCTGATTATATACCGGCTATACTACGAACTTATAAACCTTCCGTTCCACCTACTTTGACAGTACCGACTAGTAATTCAGGCTATATCAAAGGCGAATGGATAGGAAAGCTTGATAATGGGAGTGTTATGTCCATTAAATTGAATTCTACCGCTAAGAGCATTAGCTATTATGGACACAAATACTATGGTCTGATTAAGATGAATGGACCGACTTTTATAGAAGAAGGGGTTATTGCGGTTAAAAAGATAGGAGATGCGATGTATGGACTGTACACTCGTCCTCTGAGTACAGATGTGCAGGCTATTCATTATTCTGTTGTAGCTTGCTATATGAAAAATATTCTCTTTTTCCCAACTTCCGCTACTCCGGCAAAAACTGTAATGGGACGTCCTGCACCTAAACCGGTATCTATGTATTGTATGCCACCGTTGCCTCATTTTATGCCTATGTGCTCAACAG
>ERZ824473.4020-NODE-4020-length-13633-cov-50.835911_pt1 | contig 13633 bp, 10 predicted proteins | sample MGYA00519874_ERZ824473 | MGnify/ENA primary metagenome ERZ824473 (study PRJEB31778, sample SAMEA3449151) | human gut metagenome | biome: human gut; feature: human-associated habitat; material: faeces | place: United Kingdom | collected 2010/2012 ... | reverse complement strand
CTAAGAATAAAGGTTATATTCTTAAGAATAAAGGCTGTATTTCTTAGAATAAAAGCTTTATTCTAAGATTGCATTGCATTTTGGCAGACTTTAAATCCCGCCTTTTGCAAGTCTTCCCAGTAAGCAGGGTAAGATTTGGTAACGACCTGTGGTTCATCTATCTGTATTTGGGGCAGTACAAGGCAGGCGGGGGCAAATGCCATGGCCATACGGTGGTCTTCGTAGGTGGCGATGACGGGGTCAGCGTCTGCCGGGCAGCGTTCGCCATCCCACAACAAGATGCTGTCTTGCTCGGAGCGCACGACGTAACCCAGTTTACGCAGTTCCGTAATGAGGGCGGTGATACGGTCGGTCTCCTTTATTTTAAGGCTTTGCAGTCCGGTGAAGCGGAAAGGGATGTCCATCAGGCAGCAGGTGACGACAAAGGTCTGCGCCAGGTCCGGGATGTCCACCATGTCTTCGTCGAGACGGGTGGCGGGAGTACCCTTCCGGGTCAGTTTTACTCCCCGGTCTGTATATTCGGTATGGACGCCGAGGCGGGTAAAGACTTCCGCGCCGCGGCTGTCGCCTTGATAGCTGTGGGCGAAGAGACCGAGCAGTTCGATTTCTGCCGTGTGCGCTTCTTCCTTCGTGCTGTCTTCACTTTCTTTTGCGCTACTTCTGTCTCCCCCTTTTATTTTTTCATTTTTAATTCCTTCTATTGCCATCATCTGATACCAGTAAGAGGCGGCGCTCCAATCGCTTTCTACGGTGAAAGGGGTATCCGTGTATCCGCCGGGGCTGACGGTGATGCAATCTTCGGAGACCCAGTCGGCTTGGGCGCCGAAGTCGCGCATCAGTTGCAGGGTCAGGTTGATGTAGGGGCGGGAGATGATGTCACCCGTCAAGTGCAGGCGCAGGCCTTTGGGAAGGACGGTACCAATCATCAGCAGGGCGGATATGTATTGTGAGCTGACATTGCCGGCGAGGGATATTTCGCTGCCGGTCAGTTCTGTTCCGGTGATGCGCAAGGGAGGGAACCCTTCATTTCCGACGTATTCTATGCGGGCGCCGAGCTCTCGCAGGGCGTCTACCAGTATGCGGATGGGGCGTTGCTGCATGCGTTGCGTACCGGTGATGATTCGGGTGCCAGGAGTTACGCTGAGGTAGGCGGTGAGGAAACGCATGGCGGTGCCGGCGGCAAGGATATCTATATGTCCGGGATTTCCGTCGAGGGCGCGAGTCATCACTATGGTGTCGTCACAATCGCTCAGATTGCGGGGCAGGATATTGCCGTGGGCAAGGGAGTGGAGGATGAGTGCCCGGTTACTGATACTTTTGGATGCCGGGAGCTGTATGGCTGCGTGCAGTGAGGCAGGAGCGGAAACGGTATATCGCATGGTCGTATTTGTTAAGTTACGGTGGTAAGGAGTTTTTTTATTGTCACTGCAAAAGTAGGATAAATCTTTGGGAAATGGAAAAAAGGAAACTTGTTTCTGTGGTTTCAATCTTTCGTTTATCTTTGCGGAGGTAAGTCCTGCTATCGGGACGGATAGATATAATTAAGCATCATTCTTATGGAAATAGATTTAACCACCCCCGCCTTGCTGTTTTCGGCCATATCGCTGATTATGCTGGCCTATACCAACCGTTTCTTGTCCTATGCCCAACTGGTGCGCACCTTGAAGGAACAGTACATGGAGAACCCGTCTTCGGTGAAGGCGGCGCAGATTGCCAACCTGAGGAAGCGGCTCTACCTGACGCGTGCCATGCAGGTGGCGGGCATCGGCAGCCTGCTGCTGTGCGTGGTCAGCATGTTCTTTGTCTATATCCGTCTCCATCTGCTTTCGGCCTATATCTTCGGTTTGGCGCTGATATTGCTGATTATTTCGCTGGCCATATCGGTGTACGAAATATATATATCGGTGAAGTCTTTGGAGATACATCTCAACGATATGCACGAGTAGAGGCTCTACGGGATGATGTTCCGTACGGGGAGTTCCAGTTCTCCCCAGTCAATCATGGCATTGAACAGCCTGACAGTAGAGAATGAAGGCAAGTCTTCCGGTCTGATATCTTTTTCCTGCAAGATTCCTTCTTCCAGCAAGGCTGCCCGTTTGGTCCCTTTCAGCAGGGGATGTGCCGGCGTGTACCAGTGGGTACCGTCGGAAAGGGCGATGTTGGCGATGGAGGTGTCTGTCAGCAGGCCTTGTTTCACAATCAGAATGTCGTCGCATGCGCCGCGCAGGGCAAAGAGGCAGTTCAGCGGTTCGCGTCCGGCGCTTTTGTAGGTGTAGTCGATGGTATCGGCCTGCATCAGTGCCAGCGAATGCACGTGCCGCACGGCGTAGGGGGAGTAGCTGAGGTCTTCAATACCTTTTTCACCATACACTACGCGTGCCTTGACGATGCCCGCCCCGGTGATGCCTGCTCCACAGCCGGGAGACGACAGATAATAGGACAGTTGCAGCGGTGTGCTTTCCGGCCAGAAGTGGGCGCGGGTATCGTTCAGCCTCCGGTTGTGGCGGGAAAGGTTGCAGACCCTTCCGTGGTCGATGCGTATGGTTTCAATAAATAGGCACATATATTTTCTGTATTACTTCGTTGTATTCGCTTTCCCACCGGCTTTTGGCGGTGATGCCGCCTCCTGCCTTGAAGTGGAGCTGGCCGTTTTCCTGCTCGATGAAGCGTATCATGACAGCGCTGTCCAGCTGTCCGTCGGCATAATGCCCCATGATGCCGGTGTAGAAGCCCCGGCGGTAGTCTTCGGCCTGGGCGATGATTTCTACGGTTTTGGGCTTGGGGGCGCCGGTGATGGAGCCGGCAGGAAGCAGGCGGAAGATGATGTCGCCCAGGTGTGCGGTGTAGTCTTCGGGCAGGGTGCCGCATATCTCGGAGCTGGTCTGGAGGATGGGGCCCTTATTGGTTTGCAGGCGGTCTATATATCGGTAGGAGGTCACTTCGACGTGTTCCGAAACCATGCTGAGGTCGTTGCGTATCAGGTCGACGATGGTGGCGTGCTCGGCTGCCTCTTTGGTGTCCTGCATTAAGAGCTGTTCCGCATCGGGCAGGGTAGCGTCGATGGTGCCTTTCATGGGGAAGGACTTTATCTTGCCCTTCTCTATGCGGACAAAGATTTCGGGGGAGAAGCAGACGAACCGGTCTTTCAGCCACAGCTTGTACAAGGCTTCGGAGTGGAGGAATATTTCTTCCAGTGTCAGATTGGTGGTGACGGGTACCCGGCAAGTGAGGTTCGTCAGGTAGCTGTTGCCTGCCAGCAGGTTTTGCTTCACGAGGTCGAACGAATGTCTGTATGCGGCGGGGGAAGGGGGAGTGATGTCCCACTGGATAGGGCCGGCGCATCGGGCGGCTGTGCTTCTGGCAAGGGCTGTTGCAGCCGTCTCCGTGTTGCCTGCCTTCGGGAATTGGAAAAGGCAGGTGGCGGGGTCTATCCGGTCGAGGGGCTCAATGTGCGACTGCTCTTGCGCGTAGTCTACGATGAAGAGGAAGGGCACATTGGCTCCGGCCAGTGCGTTCATGCGGGCGATGGTTTCTGTCCGGCTGTACGTCTTCATGCGTCAATAGACTGCGGAGGCTATCACCTGGATTATCAGAATGAGGAACACCATGGCAATGGGATATACCGTGGCATAGGCCACGCTCGGTATGTTGCTGTCCGTCATGGAGTCGGCGGCGGCAAGGCCGGGCGTACTGGTCATGCCGCCGGTGATGGTGCCCAGCAGGTCGAGAATGTTTATCTTGAACACGAACAGGCCTACGCATACTGCCACCAGCATGGGCACCAGCGTGATGGCGGCGCCTACGCCGAACAAGAGCCAGCCGCTTTCCTGGAACGTGGCCATCAGATTCCGTCCTGCCGATGTCCCTACTTCGGCAAGGAAGAGCAGCAGTCCCAGCTGGCGCAGCAGTTGGTTGGCAGGGCCGGACATGGACCACAGAATGGGGCCGGTCTTTCCGATGGCGCTCAGGAACAAGGCGACCATCAGGATGCCTCCCGTCAGTCCCGGAGAGAACGACAGACTGTCCGAGAAGGAGATGTTGAGCTTGCCGAAGAGCACGCCCAGCACGATGCCCAGGGCGATGGGGAAGAAGTCGGTGTCGGACAGTTGCTTGGTGTCGTTGCCCAGCAGGCGTGCCACTCCCTTGATGCCGTCCTTCTCGCCCACCACCATCAGCTTGTCGCCGAATTTCAGGGCGAGGTCGGGCGAGGGGGAGAGGTCGATGCCGCTTCGGCGGATACGGGTGACGGTGCAGCCGAAGTTCTTCATCAGGTTGAGGTCGCCCAGCTGCTTGTTTATCATATCTTTCTTGGTGAGCAGCAGGGATTCAATCTCCTGCATGTCTACGAGTGGCAGTTCGCCTTCTTCGCGTTCGCCCACGAGGACGGCGAGCTGGTTTAAGGCCTCTTCGCTACCCACGGCTTGTATGTAGTCTCCCTCGTGCAGGATGGTCTGGGCGGTGGGGATGGCTATCTGCTCGTTGTGCTTGTGGCGTGAGATGACGGCTCCGGTCATGGCGCGCGCATTGATTTGCATCAGGCTCCGGTCGAAGACGGCGGGGTTGGTTACGCGGAACAGACAGGTTGTCAGTTCCGGGAACTGGCTGCGGCGTTCCTTCTCCAACCGGCGCGCCTCCTTGTCGAGGTCGATGCGCATGATACGGGGCAGCAGCTTAACGAAGAGAATCACGCCGATAACGCCGAAAGGATAGGCAATACCGTAAGCGATGGATGCCAGTGGGGAATGGGTGCTGTCAATGGCAACGGCGAGTCCCGGCGTACTGGTCAGGGCACCGGCTATCAGTCCCACGACACTGGGAGTATCGATGTCGAAGGCATATTTCAGTCCTACTGCCGTCAGGGCGGCGGAGCAGATGATGAGCAGGGTGATGATGATAAGCGTCTTGCCCTTGCTCCGGAAGGAGTCGAAAAATCCGGGACCGGCCTGGATGCCGATGGTGAAGATGAAGAGCACCAGTCCGAAGTTTCCTAATTCTTTGGGGATGATGACACCGAAGTGTCCGAACAGCAGGGCAATGAAGATGACGGCGGAGACGTCGAGCGAAAGCCCTTTAATCTTGATTCTTCCCAACATGAAGCCTAAAGCCACAATGAGAAAGAGCGCGAAATAGGAGGAGTTTAACAAGTCAGCAAACATAATCAGTTAAAGAGTTAGGAATTTATGTCACAAAGATAGTGCAAAAAAGTGAGATAGAAAAAGTCTTGCTTCCTTGTGGCATATAAAAAAAGATGATGTGCCATCAACCGTTTTGACACATCATCTTAATATATATATCGGCCTATATGACCGGTATTCCTGCGTGGGGCAGGGCGGTACTTATTTTTCGAGTTCCTTCAGCAGTTCCTCTACGGCAGCTTTCAGCTGTGTGTCTTCTCCCTTCACGATGGTCTCGGGTGAATTGGCTACTTTGATGTCCGGCTCCAGCTGCGAGTTCTCCAGATAGCTGCCGTCCGACAGGCGGTAGCCCACGACGGGGATGCCGAATACCAATGACGGGTCTTGCAGGCGTTCCCACGACACGCTGGTCATGGTTCCCGGCACGGGCATGCCTACCAGCTTGCCCAGTCCGCGGTGGCTGTAAACCCACGGCGTGCCGTGCGCATTGGAGTAGTTGGCCTCGCACATCACCATGATGGAGGGTTTGTTCCAGCGGCGGCTGGGCATGTCGCACGCCTCGCGGCCGCGCACCACTTGGGTGAAGTATTTCTGTCCGCTGAAAAGTATCTCTATATCCTCGTGCAAGCGTCCGCCGCCATTGAAACGGGTGTCGATGACGATGCCTTCGCGGTTGTTGTATTTTCCCAGGATGTCCGAGTAGACGGAACGGAAACTGTCGTCTCCCATAGACTCGATGTGCACGTAACCCAATCGGCCACCCGACCATCGGTCAACGTCTGCCGCACGCTGTTTCACCCAGCGGCTGTAGAGTAAATCGCTGAACGCACCGTTCGTAATGGGGATAATGACCTCTTCCCAGTGCTCCTTGGTCTGCGGGTCGAAGAGAGAAACAAGTGTTTTCTTCCGTGCCTTGTTGTTGAGCAGCGTGTAATAGTCCGCATCGGGGGTGATTTCCACGCCGTCTATCTTTTCGATGACTGTGCCGGCTTTCACCCGGGTGTTGGCTGTGTCGAAGGGGCCTTTCTCCACTACTTCGGCAATGAGCATGCCCTTGCCCGTGTAGTTCCAGTCGAAGAACAGTCCCAGGCTGGCAGTAGGTTCGGATTGCCCTTTGGGATAGAAACGGCCGCCGGTGTGAGATACGTTCAGCTCGCCCAGCCATTCGCTCAGCAGTTCGGCAAAGTCATAATTGTTGTCGATATGGGGCAGGAAGCGGCGATAGGCGGCGGTCATCTTGTCCCAGTCCACTCCGTGCATATTGGTATTGTAGAATCGCTTCTGCTGTTGGCGGTACACGTGGTCGAACATGTATTCGCGCTCCGCAGCCAGGTCCATCTTGGCATCTACCTGGAAGGTGATGGGGGGCAGCGCGTCGGATGAAGTGTCCATTTTCTGCATCTTGTGGCTACCCAGCAGGAAGAGGCTCTTGCCGTCCTTGTCCAGCTGCATGTCCGCCCATCCGGCATCCATCTTGTGCAGCAGGCGGGTCTCTTTCTTGCGCAGATTCATCTTCCAGAGGTCGTAGCCGCCTTCGAAGGCTGCCAGGTAGTAGAGTGTCTCGCCATCCTTGGAGATGATGGTGCTGCCCATGTCGGAAGAATTCGGGGTGAGGCGCACCACACGGTCTTCGATGCCTTTCAGCTCTACGACGATGTCTTTCGGCTGGTCATCTTTTTCGTCAGCATTGCTGTCTTTCTTGTCGTCTTTCTTCTTTTTATCCTTGTTTTTGTCTTGGGGGGTGTCTTTTCCGGCAGACTTCTTTTGTTCCTTCTCCAGCTCCTTGCGCAGTTCGTAGTCTTCTTTGCTCAGGCAGTATTTGTCGTAGGCGTCTTGGTTGAGGAAGACGAGCATGGCGTCGTTCAGCGAGCCCCATGAGGCATGGGCACGCATGCCGTAGCGTTCGGTGGTGAAAAGGATGGCGTTGCCGTCCAGCGCAAAGTGGGGATAGCCGCTCATGTAGCCGCTATTGGTGAGGTTGATGATGTCTTTGCCTCCCTCTGCGCTGACCAGGCCGATGTCGGAGTAGGGGTCGTGCTTGTTACCCGTGAACTCAAGTGTAAACCATTTACCGTCCGGCGACCATGCGTAGTCAAATCCTCCGCCGGTGCTGTACCAGGTGGAGCCGTCCGTAATCTGGCGCACCTTCTTCGTCTCCAGATTGAGCACCATCAGCCGGATGCGGTCTTCGATAAAGGCGAGTTCCTTGCCGTCGGGCGAGAATTGCGGATAGGCACGTTCCACGGTGGTGGAGGGCAGCAGCACTTCTTCTTCAATCAGCGTGGCGTTCGGGAAGTTAGGGTCTTCCTTGCGGGCTATCTTGGCAAGGTAGAGCTGCCAGTTGCCGCCTCGCTCGCTGGCGTAGGCCAGGGTGCGGTTGTCCGTCGCAAAGGAGAGGCCCGCTTCGCGTGCCGGTGTGTGCGTCACCTGCTTGGTAGTGGCATAGTCTGCCGAAGTGACAAAGACTTCTCCGCGCAGCGTGAAGGCAATCTGTTTTCCGTCCGGGGACACAACGGCAGAGGTGGCTCCGTCGGAAGACTGCAGGTTGGCGAATTGCGGCCGGTCATCGCGCACCAGTTCTATGGCGACTTTCTTCGGGGTGGCATCCGGCTGCTGGGTATAGATTTCGCCGTCGTAACTGTAGCACAACGTCCCGCCGTCACTCATGGAGAGGAAGCGCACGGGATGTGTCTTGAAGCTGGTGATGGGCTTCACCTCTCGGGGCTGTGCCAGCGGGAAGGCATACACGTTGAATGAGCCGCCGTTTCTCTCACTCAAAAAGTAAACCGTTCTTCCGTCGGGTGACAACACCGGGTTGCGGTCTTCGCCCGCGCGGTCGGTGAGGTTGGTATGGATACCCGTCTTTGCATCATACAGCCAGATGTCGCGGGTGATGGAGGAGGTGTGGTGCTTTCTCCATTCATCTTCAAATCCCTTGCGGTCTTGGTAGAGGAACTGATGGCCCGCCTTGTCGAAGCAGACCGCTTCGGCAGGGGTGCCCAGCACTTGCTCCGTACGCCCTCCCGTTGCAGGTACTTTGTAAAGCTCGGTCATGGCCGAAGTGGGGAAAAGAGCGCTGCTTGCCGGGTCCTGGATGGATGCGGAAAACAAGATATACTTTCCGTCCGGAGTGAATGTGGAGGGTATCTCACCGGTGGAGTGGGTAGTGAGCCGTTGGGCGGTTCCGCCGTCTGCCGGCATCACGAATACGTCGAAGTTGCCGTATCTGTCGCTGGCAAAGGCAATCTGTTTGCCGTCCGGTGACCATATGGGGGTACATTCGTAGCTCTCTTGGGTAGTAAGCTGTGTGGCGGTTCCACCTTTGGCGGGCACCTTGTAGATGTCTCCTTTGTAGCAGAATGCGATTTCCGTACCGTCGGGAGAGATTTGCACATCGCGCATCCAGAGCGGCGTGGCGGCATGTCCGGCAATGGCAGTAAGGCCTAGTGCAAGGATTGCAAGGGTTTTCTTCATAAGTGTGTGGGTTGATGTTAATTATAGAATGTTTATAAACGTCATGATGCTGTCCACAAGGCAAGGAGCGAGGTACGTCATTTCATACCTCGTGCCTTGTATATCTGTTCTTTGGCATTGTTGATGCTTTGGAACTTCTCTTCTGCGGCTTTCTTGATGTCTTCGCCCAGCGTTGCCACCCGGTCGGGATGGTGTTTCAAGGCTAGGCGGCGGTAAGCGGCACGCACTTCGTCATTGGTGGCAGTGGGTTCAATTTCAAGTACTTTGTAGGCCTCGTTCAGTGAGCTACCGCCTAGGTTAAGCATGGATTCCACTTCCTTGACGGATAGTCCCATGTACATGGCCACTTCTTTCAAGGCTTCTATCTCCTCGTTGCAGACGTGTCCGTCGCTTTTGGCAATTTCTACCAAGAATACCAGCAGTTGCAAGCGTTCCTCGTATGTCAGGTTGGCGGCAATCTGCGTTCCACAGTCACGGATGGTGTTTTTAAATGCCAGTGGGTTTTGTCTGTCCATCTGCTTGCGCTGTTCGAAGAGGTTGAGCAGTATCCGTTCTCCCTCGCCCACGGCAGCCTCACCGAATGTGCTTCTCAGAAAGCGGCGGACGAATTCCATTTCACTATGCATGATGCGCCCGTCTGCACGGATAATGTACGAAGCCATCACGAGCATGGAGAAGAGGAAACTGTTCCGTTGCCCGGTATAGGTAGTGCCGTGCGTTGGTGCTTCTCCATAATAACTGCCTGCGTCATTTGAATCGGTGTCGAACAATGAACCGAATACAAAACCTGCCAAGGCTCCCAGCGGTCCTCCGGCCATGAAGCCGATGATGCCGCCTATCCATTTAGCTGCTCCCATAATTTTTCTTGTTTAAAGTGCAAAAATAGAGATTTCTTACGAGAATTCCAGTAAAAGTGGATGAAGTATTGGGAGATGGGGGAAGATATTGCATTGGCAGACGGAGTGCTCGAAGAAGAAAAAGATATTATCAATTAGTCGGCAGATGTATTGAATATTCCCGAACGCACTGCTATTCCGATTCGGTGTAACCATCCTTCTGTACCATTAGCGTTGCCCGGCATGTCGATATCTGCATCATCAGGGCGTCCTGGTGTCGTAATATCCTCCGCATCAAGGTCTTCGGGAAGTGTTTCCGGAATATGTCTTGAAGTGGATGTTACCTTGTAAATTTTCTGCATGGACTCGTTCAGATAGGTAGTAGCCCCGTAGGTAAAGAAAGGAATGATTACCTTGTCTTTCAGGTCGTATGCTTCGAGGAATGTACAGACTACCATTGCGGGTTGATGCCACCAGCAAGGCGAACCGACGAAAATTGTATCATATTTCGCCAATGCCTCTTTATCAAGCAGATTCGCTACTCCAGGGCGCAGGTCATTATAGGCTTCATGCTGAATGCGGTCGCTGTCATCGTAAGGATTTGCAGCATACGGTTCGGCAGCCTCAATGCGATGGATATCTGCGCCTGTAAGTTTCACGATACGTTCGGCAATGGCCTGGGTGTGTCCTTCGGCAGAAAAGTAGAGCACAAGCATATTGCCGTTTCCGGATGGAGTATCGGGAGTGTCGTCGGTGGTAGAGCATGCTGCCATTGTCGTTAGAGAGAGGAGCAAGAGCGGAATAAGAAGTAACTTTTTCATATTCGAGTTGTTTTTAGATATTTATTGATTAGTGTATTCTTCATCGCTTACAGGTTCATACCACTGTGTAGCACCCAAATGAACTTTTGTATTGATAGCTATATGCGTGAATCCGCTGTCGGGAGCCGCTCCGTGCCAATGCACCACATCTGCCGGAATAGCGACTACATCGCCGGGATTCAACACTTGTATAGGCTTCCCCTTTTCCTGATAGTAACCTTTTCCGGCGGTGGCAATCAGAATCTGTCCGCCCGGATGCGAATGCCAGCTGTTTCGGGCTTTCGGCTCGAATATCACGTCGGAGACTACCACATCGAATGTTTCACTGTCGGTCATCAGCCGTTGGAGGTATGCCGTTCCGTTGAAATTGCTGCCCTCGATGGCATCTCCTTGGGGAAAGAGAGAGGCTGATGCTTTTGGGGGTGTTTCAATCTTGTTTTCCGGTTTCGGACTGCAAGCACCAAGTGTTGCAGCCAGTAGAAATAAGTAAGTCATCTTTTTCATCTTGAAGAGTTATTTTAAATGTTGTTTAAAGAAAGAGTCCAGTTTGGGAAGCGTGATTTTCAGATATTTCGGCTGGTCGTATAAATCCACGTGCGTAGCTCCGGGTACGACAAACAGTTCTTTCGGTTCGGCGGCTTTCGCGTATGCGTCCTCAGAAAAATATTTCGATACTGCATTTTCTCCCACTATGAAAAGCATAGGACGTGGCGATATAGTCTCGATTTGCGCAAAGGGGAAGAAGTTCATCATCGGTGCGAGGCTCGTGTAGGAGTAATAGCCCGTAGAGTTGGGATGCTGACCGCGTTGTGGATTGTCGTAATAATCGAGGAAGTCGATGGCAAACTTCGGTGTGTTCTCATCCACTTTTTCGGGCAGGGCACGGATATCCTTGCGTACAGCCCCACCATATTCCATCGTACGCTGGCGGCCGATTTCATCAAGGATAGCCATACGCTGTTCGTAAGTCTGCGAGTCGCCTACACCCTGACGGCGGGCGCGGCCCATGTCGTACATACTGATGGTGGCAAGTGCCTTGATGCGATGGTCTATCTGCGTAGCACTGACAGAGTAGCAGCCTCCGCCACAGATGCCGATTACTCCTATCTTATCAGCATAGACAGCCGGATGGTTCGTGAGGAAATCGACTGCCGCACTGAAGTCTTCTACCCGCACTTCGGGCGATTCCATACGACGCGGATAACCGCCACTCTCGCCATAATAGGACGCATCGAAGGCTAATGCCACATAGCCGAGTTCCGCCAACTTACGGGCATGGAGTCCCGAAGTCTGTTCTTTGACGCCACCAAAGGGATGACCGACGATGATGGCGGCATATTTCTTTGTGGCATCATAGTCTGCAGGGAAATAGAGGTCGCCAACTATATCAATCAAAAAACGGTTGTGGAATGTCACTTTCTGTTTCTTCACGTCATTCTCCACTGCTACAATCGGGGTTTCCGGTTTGATAGTCAACCCTTTGCTTTGCAATAATTCGTTCAATACTTGTTTGCCATTATCGGCTTCGCTACGTCCGATATTCTTTTCAATGATAGCCAGCACACCGCGTAATTCGTCCGGTGTTACGCCTACATTCAGCGCAATACCCATGTGCCCTTTCAGCATCGGTTCCACGCCTTTGCCCAAAGAAGCTATTATGGCAACGGTTGCCAGTTCCCGTTCGGCATAGGTCAGCACGTCCCGCTCGAAAAGCTCGGCAAAGAGATGTTCTTTAAGGAATACTTCGATTTCCGGGGCCAGGACGGCATAGTTGGCTTTCGGCGCATCTGCCGGGGTGCCCGAAATCTCTGCAAGAATGTCACGTCCGCGTTCGTATTTGCTGCGGGTATCGGTTATCGGTGACGCTTCGCGCCCCTGGTTGTCTCTGATGCCTTTTGCCTTACGCTCGTCAAGTACCGCAACCAATGTTTGCAGTCCGCGCAGGGCACGCGGAAAACCACAATAGGCGTAGGAATGGACCATAACTTCTTTAAGCTCGCTGACGGTGATACCGCTATTCAGTCCACCGATAAGGACTGTTCTTAATTGGTCGAGGTGCCCCATGCTTGTAAGGGCTGCGACCTCTGCGATGTATTGTCGTTTACTGTTCATGGTTTGTTCTGCTCTCGGTGTTTGCGAAGCTGCGATGCCGCATCCAAAGACAAGTCCGAGTAGCGTTGTCATAATTCTCATTTTTAGTTTCATAATCTTTATTATTATGTATCAAGTTTTACTTGCTGCAAAATTAGGCTGGATTTTCCACTTCGACCGGTCATGAATTACGGTTTAAAGGATAATTTTTACTGATTGGAGAGATAACCTGAAGATATTTTCTACATTTGCATAGAAACCACTGAAATAGACTGTTATGGAGAAGGTTATGCAACTGAAAACGATAAAGGAGTACAATGACTATATGGGTGTGGAAACAAGGCATCCTCTGGTCAGTGTCATAGAGGGAAGCCGTATGCCGCACCCCGTACCCCATGCACGCAAGCACGTGGGGATGTATGTGATTTTTCTGAAAGAACTACGATGTACGGACGATTTGACCTACGGTCGTCGCTCTTACGATTTTCAGGAGAACACGCTGGTGTTTATCGCTCCGGGGCAAGTATTCGGGCATGAAGCCGACGGGTCGACTTTTACCGGTTCCGGATGGTGCCTGTTGTTCCATCCCGACCTGCTACGCGGTACGCCGCTCGGTCGGCATATGCAGGATTATACGTTTTTCTCATACGCCGCTAACGAAGCATTGCATCTATCCAAACAAGAGCAACAGACCATCATTGATTGTTTGACAAAGATTGACGAGGAAACATACAACCAGGCAGACCGTCACACTAACCTGATTATCGCTTCTGCCATCGAGCTGCTGCTCAACTATTGCATTCGTTTCTATGATAGACAGTTTACTACCCGTAAAAAGGAGAACAAGGGCATGCTCGGCTCTTTTGAAGCATTGCTGAACGACTATTTCGTATCGGATAAACCCGCTGAGCGGGGTACGCTGACTGTGGCTTATTGTGCAGACCAACTGAACCTGTCTGCAAATTATTTCGGAGACTTGATTAAAAAGGAGACAGGTGTTTCTGCGCAAGAATATATATTAACCAAAATAATGGATAGGGCAAAAGAGTTGCTTACTGACCCCGCTAAATCTGTCGGTGACGTTGCTTATGCCTTAGGATATCAATATCCACAGTATTTCAGCAAGGCTTTCAAAAGAGTTGTAGGATGTTCTCCGAATGAATATCGGACATTGAGTTAATGTAAAAAAATAAGGAGCTAAGTTTTAGACTTAACTCCTCAATGCTCAACAGTCGGGATGACAAGATTCGAACTTGCGACCACACGCCCCCCAGAC
>ERZ824473.4017-NODE-4017-length-13642-cov-5.133510_pt1 | contig 13642 bp, 9 predicted proteins | sample MGYA00519874_ERZ824473 | MGnify/ENA primary metagenome ERZ824473 (study PRJEB31778, sample SAMEA3449151) | human gut metagenome | biome: human gut; feature: human-associated habitat; material: faeces | place: United Kingdom | collected 2010/2012 ... | reverse complement strand
TACAAGCATCTTTGCGTTATTTTTCACTTTTTTCTTGATAAACATACTCATTTGAACTGCTTAGTACCCTTAGAGCCTTACTGACGATACTCACTTTAAACGTATCCCCGTCTTTGAGATCTTTCTTCGATACCTCCAAAAGATGTTCATTATGGTAGGTTGTATTGATCTTTACATCGCCATCAAATACCTGACAGAAATTCGTAAAATTGTTTCCTACGATAAAGATGCTGTCCTTTGTCTCATATATCTTCGTCACCGTAAGCGGCCGGATTCCAAATTGAAGATCCGTTGCCTTAAATGGATTCTCCTGATTCCATACATACTGTTTTCCGTACAACATATCATACTGAAGCTCTTTCATGTCTTTCTGATAATTTTTTGTACCTTTTCTTGTCTGGTGAAAACTGTTCATTAGTCCTGTATGGATATTACACTTATTCAAAACTTCTGATCCAAGATCATACGCCTCGATCGTTCCGTCCTTCTTCTTCAATCCAATATTATCCCACATAAAATAACTTGTCTGATATTTATTTCCATATGTCAGATCTTCATCTTCAATCTCCAAACTTGGAAGATGATCTCCATACATACAAAGAATCGTTGGTTCTCCACGCTGTTGTAATGCTTTGACCAGTTTCCCGACAAATTGATCCATCTGATAAACCTGATTGACATAATAAGTATATTTATTCTTCAGTGCTTCATCCTCAATTCCTTCAACCGTGATCTCCGGATTCTCGATGATCTGTGTTGTTGGATAATCTCCATGTCCCTGTACAGAAATACAATAAACATAATCCTGTCCCTTCGTAGAATCCAGACTATCCATAATACACCCGGTCAGGATCTGATCTTTTGCCCATCCATTTTCTGTCCATTTCTTGATGTTCATACTTTCTTTTGTTGTAAATGTATCAAAACCAAGCTGTGAGAATACCAGATCTCGATCATAAAATGCCGCACTGTTATCATGGATCGCGTGTGCCTTATATCCGTAATTCTTCAATACCGTCGCCATGCTCTCTGTCGTTGTATTCTGAAGCACTGTTTTATATGGATATTCTGCTGCTCCAAAATGGTCCAGATTCATTCCTGTAATCAATTCAAACTCAGAGTTTGCTGTTCCTGCCCCATAAGACGGCATAGAAAGCTGTCCAGAGGAATACCCTTTCATATACTTATGGAAATTTGGTAATGGATCTTTGTTAAACTTAACTCCTTTGACCTGCGTAATATCAAAATGTGATTCCAACTGTACAAAGATGATATTTGGTTTCTTTACCTTTTCTTTCTTCATCTTTGCAACCTTCTTCTGTGTTCGTTTCTCAATCTTTTTGATCTTCTTTTCTGAATAATCTGATGGTTTATCAATTCCATTCTTCAAGGCTGTAATACTGAAACAATACGGTGTTCCATAATCACTGAATGCAATTCGGATATTATGGATCTGATCTACCAACATTCCACTCTTAAATCCATAAGAAGTAACTCCCGAAAATACTGCTATGATCACTATAACTTTTATAAATTCGCTCTTGCGGTTTAAGTGTTCTTCTATTGGAAGATACATGTAAGCCACTACTAACAATACCAATGCGATCAGTAACAATGCTCCCATTGCTCCAATCTCAAGTGGCGAGAAGTAATTATTCATAACTGGCAATACAGACTTCATCAACGTAATATCTACATACGTAAATGGAGTATTTCTTGAACTGAGCATCATAAAATTTACGATTCCAACGATACTCCATAGCAGTGTTACTATTATATAGGAAAATAGTCGTCTCTTAGTAATCAGTGTCACAGAGTATGTTACGAAAATAATAAAGATACTATATAAAAACATCTTACTTCTCTGATCCACAAATCCCACAGCACTAAGATCAAATGTCTGACGTCCCAAAACTTCCAATATAAACGCCAGCACAACTGACAATACAAAATTACATATCAATGGGTGTTTTCGAAGCTTCTTTACGATCGTATTTCCGATATTCTTAAAAAAAGTTTTCATGCTTTTCTCCTTTGCTCTTTTTCGCTATCATAGTATTATATCATTCAAAACAGAAAGTATCTAGTTATAACTTCTTAAATCTTTATTAAAATGTAACACTTTCGCCCAAAACTTATTAAGTTTTTATAAAATACCACGTTCTTATTTGACTTCATAGATATTCCGTGTTAAAATCACTAACGTTAAAAACTTTGGGTTTTGAGTTTTTGACAAAATATGTTCGAAGGGAGTTTTACAGAATTTAAGCGCCATGCACCTTCCTGATACGGAAACAGACCGATGAGGTTCTGATAGGAAGGTTAACGAGGAGGAAAGTGATCGAAAGATTCGGCGGATGCTTTCCCGCAGCTCCAGACTACGTGATATACTGAGTAAACCCATGAGTGATCATGAAACAGAGGCAGTATAATCTGGACAAAACCGCATATGATTTAGAAAAAGAAAACAAAAGATTTATTTGGAAGTTTTTTACATATCTATACTTCCTTTTATTTTCTTTGCGCAATTTTAAGGAGATTTATATTATGTGTGGAATTATTGGATTTACTGGAAATTTACAGGCACCTGGAATTTTAGTTGATGGATTACAGCAGTTAGAATACAGAGGATATGACAGTGCCGGAATCGCAGTAAATAATGGATCAGAAACTAAGATCGTAAAAACAACTGGAAAAGTTGCAACACTTCGTGAGAAAGTTGAAGCTACTGCTGACCTTGCTGGAACATGCGGTATCGGACATACTCGCTGGGCAACTCATGGTGGTGTTACAGAAGTTAACGCACATCCTCATGTATCTGGAAATGTAACTCTGATCCATAACGGAATCATTGAAAACTACAAAGAATTAGCTGCTTCCCTAAAAACAAAAGGATTTACTGCTATTTCTGAAACAGATACCGAAGTTGCAGCAATGCTGATCGACTCTTTATATGATGGAGATCCATTTGCAGCATTAAAAGAAGCTGATAAAGCTTTAGAAGGAGCTTATGGTTTCTGTGTTATGTTCAAAGATCATCCAGGAGAGATCTATTGCATGAGAAATGCAAGTCCATTAGTAGCATCTCATACAGAAGATGGTTCTTTCATCGCTTCTGATATGGTTGCATTATTAAAATATACAAAAGATTATTTCGTAGTACCTGAAGAACATATCGTTGTCATGAAAGCTGACAGTATTACATTATACACAATGGATGGTGGGGTTGAAGAACCTAAGATGCTTCATGTTGACTGGGATACAACAGCTGCCCAGAAAGGCGGATATGATTTCTTTATGCAGAAAGAGATCTATGATCAGCCAGAGGCTCTTCATAATACAATCATGCCTCGTATCCATAATGGTCACGCTGACTTTAGTGCAGATAACATCTCTGATGATATCTTTAAAGGTGTAAACCGTGTGATCGTAACAGCTTGTGGTACTGCATGGCATGCAGGACTGGTTGGAAGACATCTGATCGAAGCTATGATCCGTATTCCTGTAACCGTTGAATTAGCTTCTGAATTCCGTTACATGAATCCGATCTTAGATGAACATACATTAGTTGTTGTGATCACACAGTCTGGTGAAACAGCTGACTCTCTTGCAGCACTTCGTCTTGCAAATGAACGTGGAGCAAAAACAATTTCTATCGTTAATGTGAAAGGATCAAGTATTGCTCGAGAAAGTGATTATGTATTATATACACATGCAGGTCCAGAGATCGCTGTTGCAAGTACAAAAGCGTTCTCTGTACAGTGTGCAGGTATGTATCTGATTGCATTAAAACTTGCAGAAGTTAACAACTTAATGACAAATGAACAGATGAAAGATTTTTGTGATAAATTTGAACAGGCGATCGGAACTGTGGAAGAAGTCTTAAAGATGGATGATTATATCAAAGGAATCTCAGAAAAGATCAAAGATACATTCTCTGCTTTCTATCTTGGAAGAGGATTAGATTACGGTATTGCTTGTGAAGCCTGCTTAAAATTAAAAGAAATCTCTTATGTAAATGCAGAAGCATACTGTGCCGGAGAATTGAAACATGGAACAATTTCTCTGATTACAGAAGGTGTACCTATTATTGCGATCGCTACACAGGAAAATGTCTTACCAAAATTAATGGCAAACGTTGAAGAAGTAAAAGCTCGTGGTGCTCATGTGATCGTAGTAACAGATAAAGATATGAGTAATTACGAAGGAATCTATGATGATCTGATCCAGGTTCCTGCAACAGACGACCTGTTTGCAACATTTGCTTCTACCGTTGCATTACAGTTACTTGCTTATCATGTCACAGTATTTAGAGGATATGATGTAGACCAGCCAAGAAACCTGGCTAAATCTGTAACTGTAGAGTAGACATTGAGTTGACGTGTTCAACACGCCACAACCTAGATTCACAGAACAAAGAAACTTATATAAAAAGAAGTGATAGAGTTTAAGGCTTCCGCACCAAATTCTATCACTTCTTTTTATTCATATATCATTTAATTTTGATTCAAAAAAACATCTTCTATTATAATTCTACTCTTCCGTATAATATCTGCCCAAAGCATCCGCACCCATGATCGCAGCATACAGATCTTCTGGTTCCACATCAAATGGCATATTCCCCATTGTATCATCTGGTGCACATGCAAGACGTGCCACTTCCATGATCTGCTCTGGTTTCACTTCCTCGATTCCTAATCCTTTTAATGTTACAGGAAGTCCAATTTCACTGCAGAAATCAATCACTTCCATGATCTCATCTTCTCCCGCATCTTCTAATACCAGCTGAACCAGTGTTCCGAATGCCACCTTCTCTCCATGATACATCTTATGTGTTTCTGGAATCGCTGTAAATCCGTTGTGGATCGCATGAGCCCCTGCTAATCCTCCACTCTCAAATCCAATTCCTGATAAATAAGTATTAGCTTCAATAACATTCTCCACAGCTTTTGTACAAATTCCTTCTTTAGCTGCTATCATTGCCTGTACTCCATTTTCCATTAATGTATCATAGCATAATTGAGCAAGATTCATTGCTGCCAATGTACATTTACCTCCAACACAGTTACTTGCATCAGATCTTTTACATGCTCTCGCTTCAAAATATGTCGCTAAAGCATCTCCCATTCCTGAGATCAACAGTCTTACTGGTGCTTTACAAACGATATCGGTATCTACCATGACCATATCTGGGCTTGATGGCAAGAACAGATATTTTTCAAAAACACCTTCATCTGTATAGATCACAGATAATGCACTGCATGGTGCATCCGTAGATGCGATCGTTGGCACGATGATCACTGGTTTCTTTGTATAATAGGCAACCGCTTTTGATGTATCATGAATCTTACCACCGCCAATTCCAATGATCACATCACTTCCTGCTTCTTCCACGATCTTTATAATTCGGTTGATCTCCGTCATACAGCATTCTCCATTGAACACATCATAAACAAGATTGCTGTCTTTATTTCCTTCATTGATCGCCGGTTCTACTCTTTTTCTTCCAGATGCACTCGTCAGAATAAAGAGATTCTTTCCAAATTTATCTGCATAAGAACAAAGATTCTTCATCTCTCCTTTACCTTGAATGTAGCGTGTTGGACTTCCAATAATTGCTGCCATAATATTTCCCTCCATATCAACTCTATTTCTCATCATGATACCATGGTCAAAATACCATTTGATATCAACATCTCGTTATTATTATAACACTATTTTTGTTATATTTAAACATAAATATATTTACATTCATTCTTTTTTTATCTATTTTTACCCGCAAGTTTATTATTTTTTTATTTCTCACGTTAATATATTGTCAAATTTTCGTTTAGATTTTTTCTATTTTCTTGCCTTTTTTATCATTTTTCCATATACTTATACATACTGAATACAAAATCCGACAAAAGGAGACATTTACAAATGATGATCAAAACTTTATTTTTGCTAAGCTTTCTCTTCTTTATCTACTCATTTATCGGCTGGATCTTAGAAGTGGTACAATCAGCATTTCATCAGAAACGTTTGGTAAACCGTGGTTTTATCAACTCACCGCTTTGTATTTCCTATGGAATCGGAGCTATCGTTATTACGATCAATACGCATCAGATGACCGGCCTATGGATCTTTGCTGCCGCCATGATCGATGCCACAGTCATTGAATGGTTTGGCGGACATTTTATTGAACATTTTTACCATGAACGCTGGTGGGATTATTCCAAAAATAAATGGAATCTTGATGGCTACATCTGCCTGTCCCATTCGGTTTTCTGGGGACTTTTAGGATATATCGGAGTAAAGTTTATCAATCCACTGCTCTTTAAATTTTATCATCTGATCCCGCCATTTATCCGGCATCTTATCATTTTTATCCTTCTTGCAGTCCTGATCATTGATATTTTAGCAACCACGATCGTTGTCTTTGGAAAAAATATCGATAAACGACGTTGGGAATCTGCGGATGCTTATCTTACAAAGATCAGCGTGAAATTGAGTTCGTTGATAACATCTTATGTGGATCGTCGTGTTGAACGTGCTTATCCACAGCGTAAATTAAAACTGCCAACGATCCCAAAGACTGGTGTATTTGCCCAGGGATGCGGTTTTTATAAGGTGTTTTTGTTATTTTCCATCGGTTCTTTGCTTGGAGATATCATTGAAACGATCTTCTGCCGTTTGAAGATGGGCGTCTGGATGAGCAGGAGCAGCCTTGTATGGGGTCCTTTTAGCATTGTGTGGGGATTTGCCTTTGCTGGTGTTACATTGCTTCTATACCGCTATAAAGATCGTTCAGACAGCTTTCTATTTTTAACTGGTACTTTTCTTGGCGGCGCCTATGAATATCTCTGCAGCGTTTTAAGTGAAATCGTCTTTGGAAAGGTTTTCTGGGATTACAGTAAAATGCCTTTTAACTTGAATGGAAGAATCAATCTTCTTTATTGTTTCTTCTGGGGAATTGCAACCGTTGTCTGGTTTAAGAGGATTTATCCTTTCTTATCCAATCTGATCGAGAAACTTCCGATTGCATTTGGAACTGTATTTACATGGATCATTGTCGTTTTCATGGTATTAAATATGTTCATGTCACTATCTGCCTTGATCCGTTATGATCAGCGTGGCAAAAAAATACCTGCTTCTAATTTCTTTGAACGATATCTGGATACCCATTATAACGACCAGAAAATGAAACTCATCTATCCTAAAGCAAAGAAAGTGCATTGATCGAGATACTTTTACAAAAACTTCTGATGCAGAAAAAGGGGCTGTCGCATTAAGCGGCAGCCTTTTTTGCAAAAAAGAATAAGAGCCGGGCTTCGCAAAGCCCGGCTCTTGGTGTAAGATTTAAATATGAACAAAAACAAAATCTTACAGAAAGATTATACCTTATCTTCTCTGTACTATCAAATCAAACTTCCACTGGATCTTGAAATTTTAATCCCAGCAGATGATCCGGTCCGCCTACTGAGTGCTTTTGTAGAGGGAATGGAACTCAGCGATCTTTATAAAACCTATGGAAAGATAAAGAAAAATCAGGCGTCCCCAAGACAACTGTTTAAGATTATCATTTATGCCAGTATGAATCGAATCTATTCTAGCAGAGATATTGAAACTGCATGTCACAGAGATATCAATTTCATGTATCTTTTGGAAGGAAAACCTGTTCCAGATCATGCAACGATCGCTCGTTTTATCTCTCTGCATTTTTCAAAGTGTTCCAAAAATACTCTGGCTGAAGTAAGCGATATTCTTTTAGAAATCGGGGAGATTTCTGGAAAGAGTGTTTTTATCGATGGAACCAAACTTGAATCTGTTGCGAATAAATATACTTTTGTATGGAAAAGATCAGTCACAAAAAACTGTCAGAAACTGTTTGAAAAGATCTCAGACCTGATCCGTGAATGCGAAGTACTTTATGGGATTCAGATCGTTTATCATGATCAGATCTCTCTGCATACTTTAAAAAGGATGAGAAAGAAACTTTATCGGATAAAAAAACAAGAGGATATTTCATTTGTTCATGGAAAAGGAAAACGTAAAACACCATTACAGCGGTCGATAGAAACATTGGAATCATATATTCAAAAACTAAAAGAATATATAAAAAAGATCCATTTATGTGGAACCCGGAACAGTTATTCAAAAACAGATCCTGATGCAACATTTATGCGTATGAAAGAAGATGCCATGCTGAATGGACAGTTAAAGCCTGCATATAATCTACAGCATGGTGTCGATTCAGAATATATCACATGGATCGATATCAGTGCCAAACCAACAGATACTGGAACACTGATCCCATTTCTAAAAGATATGGAAAAACATCTTTCTTTTCGATATCAGGAGATTGTTGCAGATGCAGGATATGAAAGTGAAGAGAATTATCTGTTTTTAGAGAAAAATGGGCAGTCATCTTTTATCAAACCCATGAATTATGAGATTTCAAAAACACGAAAATATAAAAAAGATATCGGGAAAATGGAAAACATGGAATATGATCCTGAAAAAGACAGTTATCGTTGTCAAAACAGGAAAATGCTAACAGTCCAATATCAGAGAAAACAAAAGACAGCAACTGGATATCTCCGGACGGTGACTGTTTATCAATGCCATGAATGTAAAGGATGTCCGTTCAAAGAAAAGTGTATCAAGGGAAATAACTGTAAGACTCCGATGGAAAAAAGAGAAAAAAGACTCTATGTATCAAAAGTGATGAAACAAAAACGGGAAGAAAATATAAAAAGGATCATCAGCGAATATGGTAACCAGTTGAGGATGAACCGAAGTATACAGGCAGAAGGCTCATTTGCGAACGTAAAAGAAGATATGAATTTTCGAAGATATCTTTATAGAGGGAAAGAAAATGTGACTGCACAAAGTGTGATCCTTGCAATCGGATATAATATAAATAAGCTACATCATAAGATACAGAATGGCCGAACAGGACAACATCTGTTTGCGTTAAAGAAATAAGAATTTTTGAAAGTTCAAAATATAATTGCTATTTTTCTTCTAAATATTTAGAAGGTATATTAAAGTACGCTATTTTTAAATTTTTATAAGTATAATGATTAGCGTTTGTTAAAAAACGTTAAAAAGATGCTGCCGCATCTATGATTTATTTAATCATTAATGCGACAGCCCCTTTTCTTATCTTTTCTTTAAAATATGATCCTATCCGATCACATCACTCATATCATACATACCTGCTTCTTTTCCTGCAAGATAAAGAGCTGCACTGACTGCTCCCTTTCCAAAAATAGCTCTGCTGTATGCAGTATGTTTTAACTCAATAACTTCATCCTGTCCTGCAAAAATGATCTCATGTTCTCCAACGATCGTTCCACCACGGACTGCTGAGATTCCAATCTCTTTCTTTGGACGCTGTTCTCTTCTCTGGCTTCTGTCATATACGAATTCATATTCGTTATTCAACGGCTCATTGACAGCTTCTGCAAGCGCGATTGCTGTTCCAGATGGTGCATCTAACTTTCTTCTGTGATGTTTCTCCACGATATCAATATCAAATCCTGCATCTGCTAATAACTTTGTCATAGATTTTAATACTTTGAATAATGTGTTAACTCCTAATGACATATTCGCAGAACGAAGAACTGCTGTCTTCTTACTTGCTTCATGAACTCTTTCTAACTGTTCATCGCTTAATCCTGTTGTACATAACACAACTGGAATCTGTCTCTCTACTGCAAAATCCAGTAACCCATCAACGGCTGGTGCTGCGGAAAAGTCGATGATCGCATCAACTTCTACATCACACGCATTGATATCTGTAAATACAGGATAATCATTGTGCCCATCATCCACACGGTCAACACCGCATGCCATAACAGCTCCTTCTGTCTCTTCTACGATCTTGCTGATCACCTGCCCCATGACTCCATTGCAGCCATGCATCATAATCTTAACCATCTTTTGTAACTCCTTAAAGAATTCCTGCTTCTTTCATTGACTGAATTAATACCTGTGCGTGATCCTCTTCCATCTCTGTTAATGGACGGCGAACGATATTTTTACAATATCCCATCTCTGCTACTGCACGTTTTGCAGGAATTGGGTTTACTTCGCTAAATAAGTTATGGATCACATCCATGTATTTTAACTGGATATCTAAACTTCCTTTGACGTCCCCTTCTAAGAACTTCATTACCATATCATGAGTTTCTCTTGGTGCTACATTGGATAATACAGAGATGACACCTTTTCCACCTAATGCTAAAAGAGGTACAACCTGATCATCATTTCCTGAATAAATATCTAAGCATCCGTCTGCTAATGCTGCAAGAGTTGCTACCTGACCGATATCTCCGCTTGCTTCTTTGATCGCTACGATATTATCAACACTCTTCGCGATCTTCACTGCTGTAGCTGGCTGGATGTTTGTTCCTGTTCTTCCTGGCACATTGTACATGATGATTGGAATGTCTACAGAATTACCAACTGTTGTATAATATTCTTCCAAACCTTTCTGTGTTGCTTTGTTATAGTATGGTGTTACGACTAACAATCCGTCTGCTCCTGCTTTCTCTGATCTCTTGGCAAGGTTCAGTGCTTCATCTGTGCAGTTCGCTCCTGCTCCTGCAATAACTGGAACTCTTCCATTGACATGAGAAACACATGCACTGACTACTTCGATCTGCTCGTCATGAGACATTGTAGAAGCCTCTCCTGAAGTTCCACAGATAACGATACTGTCTGTTCCGTTATCGATCTGGAAATCAATAAATTTCTCTAACTGATCATAATCCACCGATAAATCTTCTTTAAATGGTGTTACTAATGCAACACCTGCACCTGTAAAAATTGACATTTTTCTTTCCTCCTATCATCCTATGTAGCATCAACATTAAGATTCTTTGATCGTACTGATCTCATATACTGCATCTGCATACGGAATCAATGCTTCTGGAATCTGCCGTCCTGTCATGATGATCGTCTGGTCATCACTACGATTTTCTAACATCTCCACCAGTTCTTCGGTCTTTAATAGTCCAAGATCCAAAAGTCCAAGCACTTCATCTAAAACGACCATGTCGCACTGTCTTGTATCTATGACTTTATGTGCATATTTTAATCCATTATAAATAAAATGATCTTGTTCTTTCTTCTCTTCTTCATTCAGATCCTCATACAATCTCTCGTACTTTTCAAAACGAAACAACTGTACTTCTGGTTCTAAACGTTTGAAAAAGCTTAATTCTTCGGTCTCCTTTCCTTTCAGGAACTGAACCATAATGATCTGCTTTTCCTGCCCGGCTGCTTTCACACACTGGCCGATCGCACAGGATGTCTTCCCTCTGCCCTGGCCACAGTATATTTCCACTCGTCCTTCCATCTTTTCACCTCAAAGAATCTTCCTTTTGTAGTAATATATTTGGTTTAGGATATTATATCATTTCTGATACTATAAATACAACTTATTCTTCATCCTTTTCATGAAACTCCAGTTTGTTTACTGATACCTCATATGCAACTCGTCTGATCAGTTCATTTTCTGAAACTCTTTTCTGATATTCTCTGCTTTGAATTCTTCCGATCAGCTGAATTCTTGAACCGATTTCAAGATTCCCTGCAAATCTCGCATTCCTTCCCCAGCAGATGCATGGTATGTAGTCGGATTTGCCATAGGAACGGTTCACTGCAAGCAAGATGTCACAAATCTCTCTTCCCAGCGGTGTCATCCGATATACTGGCTGCTTACAGATAAATCCATCTAAAATGATCTGATTCGGTCTGACTCCATCCATGCTTTCTATAAATTCCAGATCCCTGACGAATACAGATAAGATCAAATGATTACGATTCTCCTCGTGCTTGTTGAAGGAACGGAATTGACCGCAAGCTCTTACAAGCATTCCTTTGTAATCTTTTGTCACATCAACGAGCCTCTCTGATATTAATAATGGTATCTCGTCTGTTGCTTCACTTAATCTGTTTACTAAAAGTTTGACTGTATAAAATCCTTCTCCGAAAATCTCATGGCTATATTCAAATGCTGAATTGATACGTCCGCAAACCTCCACTTGATTATGATTGATTCCCTGCTCTGTCATACTCTTTCTCCCTTCTTGTGTTCTATTAGTATACTTTAAATCGTATTCCAATTTTGACACAATTAGAAGAAAAATCCTTCGACAAAGTTAGTCACACTTTTTCGACATATTTTAAACGGCTTTCATACCGTGCATGATCTTATGAGAATTTTGCACGTTTTCTCATTGTTGGATCTAAGATCTTCTTGCGGATACGGATATTCTCTGGAGTGATCTCAAGTAATTCATCCGTATCGATAAACTCTAATGCCTGCTCTAAGCTTAAGATCTTTGGAGGAGATAATTTTAATGCATCATCTGATCCTGAAGCACGTGTATTTGTAAGCTTCTTGCTGCGGCATACGTTGATCTCGATATCTTCTGTTTTACCAGTCTGTCCGATGACCATTCCACCGTATACTTTCTCACCAGGTCCTACAAATAAAGTACCTCTCTCCTGTGCATTAAACAGACCATATGTGATCGTTTCTCCTGCTTCATATGCGATCAATGATCCCTGTTTACGATACTGGATATCTCCTTTGTATGGTCCATATCCATCAAACAGTGTATTTAAGATACCATTTCCTTTTGTATCTGTCATAAATTCTCCACGATACCCGATCAGTCCTCTGGATGGGATAGAGAATTCAAGTCTTGCATAACCTCCATTGGCTGCTGTCATATTCTGAAGTTCACCTTTTCTCTGGCTTAACTTCTCAATAACTGCCCCTGTAAATTCTTCTGGAACATCAATGACGGCAATCTCCATTGGCTCTAATTTCTTACCATTCTCGTCATAATGATATAATACTTCTGCTTTACTGACTGCAAATTCATATCCTTCACGACGCATGTTCTCAATCAATACAGATAAATGTAATTCTCCACGTCCAGATACTTTATAGCTGTCCTGATTCTCACTTTCTTCCACACGAAGGCTGACATCCGTATTCAATTCTCTGAACAATCTGTCTCTGATATGTCTTGATGTAACATATTTACCTTCCTGACCTGCAAGAGGGCTGTCATTTACCATAAACTGCATAGAGATCGTTGGCTCTGAGATCTTCTGGAATGGAATTGCTTCTGCTCCATCCACATCACAGATCGTATCTCCAATTGACAGATCTGAGATTCCTGAGATTGCTACAATAGATCCTACCTGTGCATTCTTTACATCTACTTTATCAAGTCCTTCAAATTCATATAATTTTGTGATGCGGACTTTTTCTTTACGTTCTGGGTCATGAGCATTCACTACGATGCATTCTTTGTTGACCGCAATCTCACCATTATCTACTTTACCGATTCCGATACGTCCAACATATTCATTATAGTCGATCGTACTGATCAATACCTGTAATGGTTTCTCTGGATCACCTTCTGGTGCTTCGATATGTTCAATGATCGTCTCAAATAATGGTTTCATATCTTTCTTCTCACCATCAAGATCTAATGTTGCGAATCCTTCTTTGGCTGATGCAAATACAAATGGACAGTCAAGCTGTTTATCTCCTGCATCTAATTCCATTAATAGTTCTAATGTCTCATCGACAACTTCATCTGGTCTTGCTTCTGGACGGTCTACTTTA
>ERZ824473.4008-NODE-4008-length-13668-cov-5.322412_pt1 | contig 13668 bp, 5 predicted proteins | sample MGYA00519874_ERZ824473 | MGnify/ENA primary metagenome ERZ824473 (study PRJEB31778, sample SAMEA3449151) | human gut metagenome | biome: human gut; feature: human-associated habitat; material: faeces | place: United Kingdom | collected 2010/2012 ... | reverse complement strand
GCTTTTAAATCAAATTTGCCTTTGATGGATGATAAAGTTAAAAAAATACATTCTTTTGATAGTCGTTCAATGGGAACAGTATTTCCTTTTACAACATCAGAAGTTGGACATCCATCTGGAGTTCCTTTAGGATTTAATAAACAAACAGGTACACCAATACTATTTGATAATTTTGCACCTTCTTTAACAAATTATAATATGGTTATTTTTGCTAAGTCTGGTGCTGGTAAATCTGTAACAATGAAAACTTTAATTTCACGTTCATCAGTATTGATGGGAATAGAGAGCTTAGCTCTTGATGCCGAAGGTGAATATACAATTGTTGCTGATAGCTTGGGCGGAGTTAATGTTGTAATAAGTCCTAATTCAAAAACAGTTATCAATTTGTTTGATATTGAACCAGAAAGAGTTAAAGATGAAATTACAGGTAGAGAAAAAATTGTTTTGAATGTGGAAAATAAGGTAGAGGATGTTACGCAGGCTTTGGTTACAATGGCAAAAGGTAGTACAAGAAGTGATGATGTAAACGAGCTTACAAAACAGGTTATTGCAGAATCTGTTGCTGAGGAATATGAAAGTTTAGGAATTACAAGTGATCCTAATAGTTTGTATAAACAAGGTTCAGGTTTGCAAAAAGGTGATAGATTATATAGTGAAAAGAAAGAAATGCCTACAATAGGGAGTTGGTATAAAAGAATTGAAAGAAAAGCTATGATGAATGATAATAAAGATTATAGTTTTCATTATAGTTATTTATTAAAGGTTATGAAACAATATATTAGAGAGTATAATGGTCAGATGGCTTATTTTGACGGTCAATCTACTTTTGAATTATTGGATGGAGCACCTTTTATAAATTTGGATATTTCTCAATTGGAAGAAAGATTTGCTAGACCATTGGCTCAACAAATATTACTTTCTTGGATTTGGGAAAAATATGTTAAGAAAAATAGTGAAGATAGAACAAAAGCTAAACAAAAAAGAGTTTTGGTTGATGAGGCATGGATGTTATTGCCTTACCCAGAGGCTGTAGACTTTTTGAATAAAATGGCTAGACGTGCTAGAAAGAGAAATGTTTCTCTTGCAATTATTTCACAAAGATTTCAGGATTTTTATGAAAAGCCAGAGGCACAGGCAGTTTTAACTTCTTCTGATACAAAGCTATTTTTAGCACAGGATAAATCAGAAATTCAATATTTAAAGGAAGTTTTTAAATTGAGTGAAGGTGAAGCAGGATTTTTGATTAATTGCTTAAAAGGTGAAGGCTTGTTGAAAGTTGGAGGAGAGACAGCTATTATTCAGATTACTCCTACTCAGAAAGAATTTGAATTTGTTGAAACAAATGTTAATAAAATGGCTAGAATGCAGAAGATGAAAAATGGTATGAAATAATGAAGAAGGGAGATTGAAATGAAATTTTTTACGAAAAAGAAAAATAGTCAAAAGATAATGATTGTTCTATTAATGGTTATTGTTCTGAATTTTTCTATACCAAATTATTCACAGGCGGTTGATTGGAATAACATAGCGGGAGATTTATTAAAGGAATTGGTTCAATTAGTAGCATCTTTTGGAGATATTGTAATGGGAGCATTAAATCATTTTATGCTCGGAACTGATAAATATATGACATCTGCTATGTTGGATAAAGATGATGCAAATTTAAGTGATTCAAGTTCGTGGTTATATTATGGTGGAAATAAAAGCGAAATATCTGCAAAAAGGACAGTTAATGAGGAAGATTTGGATGGATTTATATTTCCTGATTCATGGAAAATACCTAATTTTTTATATTGTCCTGAGAATATTTTTGCTAATAAGATTGCAGCTTTAGATGTTAATTTTGTTAGGGCTCATGAATATACAGGAGTTCAAGTTGATGAAAGTAGTACTGATGATAATAAGAATTCCGATGAAAGTAAAAGTGAACAAAAAGCGGAATCAGCGGCGAGTGGAGTAATAAGAACAACTATTGCTTCTTGGTATAATGCTTTTAGGAATATTGCGGTTGTTGGACTTTTGACTGTTTTAGTATATTTAGGAATTAGAATTGTTATTAGTTCTACAGCAACTGATAAAGCAAAATATAAAGAAAGTTTGCAAGATTGGCTTGTAGCTTTATGTTTGGTTTTTGTTATACATATTATAATGTCAGGTATAATGATGTTTACAGATAAATTTACAGAAATGATAGATGGAAGTGTAGATAAACCAATTTTGGTAACTGTTACAGGTGGAGATAAGGATTTACAATTTAAAACTAATTTGATAGGTTTTGTTAGATTTAAAGCTCAAAATAAAGATTTTGGGGAATGTACAGCATATACTATAATGTATGTGGCATTAGTATTATATACAGTAATGTTTACATTTACATATTTTAAAAGATTTTTGTATATGGCATTTTTTACAATGATAGCGCCACTTGTTGCATTAACATATCCAATTGATAAAGTAAAAGATGGTAAGGCACAGGCGTTTGATATGTGGTTTAGAGAATATACTATGAATGCAATAATTCAACCTGTACATTTGATTTTGTATTCAGTATTTATAGGAAGTGCAATTGATTTAGCTACATCAAATCCTATATATGCAATTGTTACATTAGCATTTTTAACATCGGCTGAAAAATGGGTAAAATCTATGTTTGGATTAGATAAAGCAAAGACACCAGCAGGTTTAGCAACTATGGCAGGTGGAGCTTTAGCTATGAAGGGTGTAGGAAAAGTTATGGGAGTACTTAGTGGCAAAGGAGGAAATAAAGGTGGAAGTTCTGCAGGTACAGGAAGTGCTTCTTTGGCAAGTAGAGGTGTGACTCCTGGAATTAAGATGGACAAATACAAAGGCTTGACTAGTGGAATGGAAGCACAACAAGAATCTGTTCAAAATTCAGTAGATGGACAAAGTCAAAATACTAATACTCAAAGCAATAATCCAACAGGAGAGACTCAAGGTACTGGTGCTGGAAATCGAGCACAAGGAACAAATACACGAGGAAATGGACAACAAGTATTCAATAATGGTCAAAATATGACTGATGAAGAGACGGATAAATTGAATATGGATAGAGGATTATGGGAGAAAATGGCGAATGATCCTAATTTTACAGAAGAGGAAAGAGCTAGTGCTAGGGCACATATTGCAGAAATAGATGAAAGATTAAATGGTGGTACAACTGAAAATCAACAAAATACACAAAATAGTGATGAGCAAACTACAACTCAAAGACAAAGTGAAACTCAAAGACAAAATGAAACTCAAAAAGCTACTGAACAAAATGCTAGAAATGAAGGAGAAAATGCAACTATAAGAAACAATGCAGATATATTATCTGCAGGGCAAAAACCTCCAACGAAGAAAGAAAGAGTTATTACAGGAGTTAAAAAGGCTTGGGATGCACCAGTTACTAGAGGCGTGCGTGGAGTAGTATCAGGACAAGCAAGAAGATTTACAAATTCATTTACAGGAGATAACTTGAAGAAGAAGGCAAAAGCATTAGGTCATGGAGTTTTAAGAACAGGTGCTATGGCAGCAGCAGGAGCAACAGTGGGAACTATGGCTGCAGCAGCTGGAGTAGTTTCTGGAGAAAAAGCGGGAACAGTATTAGCAACAGGAGCTGGATTAGCAGTTGCTACTGGAAAGGGTCTTGGAGATAGAGCTGTAGCACATGCTGATAATAAAGCAAGTCAAATGCATGAAGATTATATGAATGCAAGATATACAGCACAAGAACAAAAACAAATGAAACAAGAAAAAGCTGATAAAGAATGGAAGAGAAATGAAAGCAATATTAAATACATGATGAAAAAAGGCAGTGGTAATGGCAAAACTAAATCTAAGATGACAAGGGAACAAGCTAAAGAATTTTTAAATGATGAAACAACTCAAAGATATAGAGATAATGGTATCGAAGATGTTGGAATTATACGTAATGCAAGAAATATGGCTGCAGAAAATCATTGGTCAGAAGAAAGTGCTATTGCTAGAGCTAAATTAGCACAAGAAAGAGGAAAATCATTAAAAGACAGTGACCAAAATCAACAAGCTCTTATAGATAGAATGATGAGAGAAAATTCATCAATTACTCGTGAAATGGCAGAAACATTTGCTAAAGATATAGAAAAAATTGCTGATGTATAATAAAGAAAGGAATGTGATGATATGAATAAATTAATAAGAATGTATAATCAAAATAGAGGAAAATTCTGGTTTACATTTATTATAATAATATTCATATTTGTAATGATATCATTGTTTAATACTGCAGCAAAAAAGAGAGGTCAAGAAGAATCTGAAAAAATATCAGAGGAAGTTTCTAGTACAGAGAAAAAACAATATTACAATGAAAGTAAATCTATAATTACAGGAGGAACTGTATCAGAAAATTTAAAAAATGATTTTGGAAATTTAATTGATACATTTTTAAGTTATTGTAAAAACCATGAGCCTGAGAAGGCTTATGGTTTACTTTCGAATGAATGCAAAGAAGTATTGTATCCACAAGAATATCTTTTTGAAGAGCAATATTATAAAAATAAATTTTCAACATCAAAAAGATATAGTTTTCAATCTTGGACAACTTCTGAGCATTATATATATTTAGTAAAAATTTTTGATGATATGTTAGCAAGTGGAAAAGGTTCTTCTCAAAAATATATACAAGATTATTTTAGTATTGTTCAAGAAAATGATGATTACAAATTAAATATTAATAGTTTTATTGGAAAAGTAAATGTTAATAAAAATGTTAATAAAGATAATGTTACAATTACTGTAAAAAATAAGTATGTATACATGGATTACAGTATATATACTATAAATATAAAAAATGATAGTTCAAATACAGTTGTGTTAGATAGTAGAAAAAAAGCTGCTACTACATATATTGTTGATGAAAATAATGTAAATTTTGAGGCTCTATTGTATGAAAATGATAGTAGTGATTTTTCTATAGAGCCAAATTCTGAAAAACAAATACAAGTAAAATTTTCTGATTCATATCGTGATAGTATAAAATATGAGAAAATGGTTTTTTCAGATATTTGTTTAGATGGAATCAATAAGATTAGTTTAGAGTTAAAGTTAAGGGGATAATGTAAACTGGCAAAGTGAGGTGAGGATATGTTAGATAATAATCAAAATGATGAGAACCAAAACCTTGATGAAAATAGCAATCAAGAAAATAATCAAAATGATAATCAAGAAAGAAAAAGACCCATGATGGGGAGAATGAGTGGTAATATACAATCAAAAGCCAAGGGTAAAATAAAGGCTAAAATGGCTGCTTGGTTTACTAAGACTTTTATCATTTTTGTAATGAAAGTTTTACCAATATTTTTAGCTATTTGTTTTGCCTATACAGCTTTTAGCTGGGTAGCTGATTTGGTTGAAAGTGCAAAAAATCCTAGTGATGTTTATGATGAAATGGGCATAAGCGATTTGTCTGATTTAATGTGTATTGCTGGAAATGCTGATGATGGTTATTACTTAGCATATAAACAAGGTATTGATGATAAGCTAGATGTAATTGTTAAAGATTATAATAAAGGTAGTCGTCAATATGTGGATAAGGATACAGTAAAAAAGATGCTTCAGGCAGAATTATATACTCAGTTTCCTAATTTAGGAGGAAAAATTGGAAAAGAAGCAGATGTAGAAATTGGAGATAATGGTAATAGTAGTGGTAGTGCAGATTTTGCGGGGACTTTACATTGGCCAACAGAGGCTAATCAAACAACTATTTCTTCTGGATTTGGGCCTAGAAATTCTCCTACAGCAGGAGCATCTTCAAATCATGGTGGAATTGATATTGCTGTTGGAGAAGGTACAAATGTATATGCATGTATGGATGGAAAAGTAACTGTTTCTCAATACTCAGATAGTGCGGGAAATTATGTTCAAATTGATCATGGTAATGGTTATGTTACTAAATATATGCATAATAGTCAATTGAAAGTTTCTGTAGGAAATAAAGTAACTGCTGGACAACTTATAGCTTTATCTGGTAATACAGGAATATCAACTGGTGCACATTTACATTTTCAAATTGAAAAAAATGGAGAGAAAGTTGATCCATTAAGTTTTAAATATGATAATGGAATGGGAAATGGTTCTACATCTTCAAGTGATAGCTCAACAGATGATTCAAAAGATTCAACAACAAATAATTCAAATAGTAAAACAGAAAATATTATGGATATACCAAAAATGTATCAAAATGGTGCAAATGTAACATTTCATGCACATGCAGGAGCTGAGTTTTCCTCAACTGGATGTGGTTTGGCTTGTGTAGCAATGGTTATGTCATATTTAACAGGAAGTGATGTTTCTTTCCAAGATGTTGTTGATTGGGCAGATGATGTAAAATATGGAAGTAAATATTTTAATGGAAAGGGTTCTAATGGTCCACTTTTTGCAGATTCAGCAAAACATTGGAATGTTGGAGAAGTAACAAAAACAAAAGATATAGATAAAGTAAAACAATCACTTTTAGATGGAAAACCGGTTATTTCTTTACAGAAAACAGGTAAGTTTGCGGTTGATACACATTATATTGTTTTAAGAGGTGTTAACTCAGAAGGTAAAATAGAAGTAAATAATCCGAATAAAGATAAATCAGAAGGAGCTTTTACAGCAGATGAGATAGAAGAAACAAATTTAGATTATTATATTTTTGAAAATGGAACTCCTACCTCAAAAGGTTCTAGCACATCTAAGCTTATTATTGGAAATGATACAGGTAAAGGGGAAAAAGGCTTTCAAGGTGCTATTCGTATTAGGAGAGTTACTCCAAATAAAAGTATAGGTTCTGTTGTAAATACAGGAATTGATAAATCAGATGAAGATGAAGTTGTTTCAGGAGCTAGAGGAACTAAAGAAAAAATTCCAGAAAAAATAAAAAAACAAATGGAAAATGTATCTATGCAAAATATTTCTGGAACTACATATGATGATTTATCATATTTAACAATACCTTATTATGACTTTGAAGGAAATACAAAACAAGGACATATGGTAGTTAATGCTAAATTGGCAGATGAAGTATTACTTATTTTTGAAGAATTGTATAAAATAAAATATCCTATAGAAAAAATGGATATTATAGATAATTATACTGGTTCTAAAAATAAAACAGGTAGCAAGTTGGACTATGCTTCTATAGATGCAAATAATACATCTGCATTTAATGATAGAAAAACTGTAACTACTTCTGGTGAAGGAAATACAGTATCAGCACATGCATATGGACAGGCTATAGATATAAATCCTCAAATTAATCCATATATAAATAGTGATGGTTCATGTGCACATAAAAATGCTAAAAAATATACAAAAAATAGAGATACAAAAGAAGGTTGGTCAGATACAGAAAAAGCAGCTTGTATAACAAAAGATTCAAGAATTTATAAAATTTTTGAGAAATATGGTTGGACATGGTTAGGAAAATCTGATAATACAGGTGATACACAACATTTTGAAAAAACAGATATGACAAATGTAAAAACAATAGATGAATCATCAGATGAAAGTGATTCAAGTGTAAGTTCTAGTTCATCAAGTTCTAGTTCATCAAGTTCTAGCTCATCAAGTTCTAGCTCATCAAGTTCTAGTTCTAATTCAAATATACAAACAGAAGTAAAAAATTATTTGGAAAGTGCGGCTTCTGGAACATGGAGTGTTTATGCTAAAGATTTGAAAGGCGGAAAAGATATAGCTTCTGTTAATGCAGATGGAAAAATGCAGTCTGCAAGTGTAATAAAATTGTTTATTATGGCTACAGCTTATGATGAAATAAGTAAAGGAAAGCTGGATGAATCCTCAGTTACTTCTGATATTAGTATAATGATTACAGAAAGTAATAATAATGCTACTAATAGGTTAATTGATAAACTTGGATTTGATACTATAAATACATATATTAAAAATAATGGATATGCAAATACAGTTTTAAATAGGAGAATGTTGGCAAGTACTGCAAATGGAGATAATTATACATCTTCAAAAGATGCAGCAAAAATTTTAGAAAACATCTATAATGGAAAATGTGTAAATAAAGCATATTCTGAAAAAATGTTGAACTTTTTAAAACAACAAACAAGAACGCAAAAAATTCCTGCAGGTGTTCCAGATGGAGTTCAAACAGCTAATAAAACAGGTGAGTTAGATACGGTTGAAAATGATGCAGCAATTGTTTTTAAGGGTGATACACCATATGTTTTAGTAGTAATGTCATCTGGTTTATCAGATACATCAAAGGCTAGACAGGATATTGTAAGTATATCTAAAATTGTTTATGGAGATGGTGCAGGAGATTCTTCATCAAATCAACAAGTATCTTCAAAAGTAAATTCTAAAGTGTATGATTTGAAATTTATACCAGAAGAAGATTTTAATAAATTAGTTGATAATGATGATCAAGAAGCTTTAAAATATTTTACTTTGGATAAAGATTGGAAATTGATTACAGCGACATGGAATTATTCTTCTGGTGATGGTGGTATAACAATAAATAAAAATTCTCCAATTAGTTATAAAACAGTTGTTAGTAAATATACAACACCTTTTGAATATTTGATGGATTATTATGTTGATATAAAAGATTCAGATTTTATTACTGATTTTACGGACATTATATTTGATAGTGAATTGATTTTGGCTGTTCAAGATAATGTTTCTACAACTGAAACTAGAAACGATGTTAGTATAGTATATGATGATGGAGTGTCAGGTGGAGGAACATCTAGTGTAAATGTTACAGAATCAGTTAGTACTAAGTTGGAATTGACTTATGTAGATACATGGTTTGTTAAATTTTCTAAGGATTCAAGTTATACTGTTGCATCATTTAATTCTACAGCAGGTGGATTAACAGGTAGTGAAGGAGAATATGTAGGAACTTATAAGACAACAGCTTTTTGTTATATTTGTAATGATGATGGTGAAGGACATTTTGGAACATCGGCTACTGCTTCTAATAGACCAGCACAAACTCATAGGACAGTTGCAATTAGTAAAAATGGTGATCCAGGAGGATTAAAATTAGGAGATCAAATTATTTTAGAGGGAGATCCAACAGTATATGTAGTTGACGATGTAGGTACGGGTAAACCAGGTTATTGGATAGATGTATATGTTGATCCAACATCTCCTATTAAAGGTATTTGTTGTAGTAGTTCTGAATATGCAGATAAACAAGTCAAAGTATACAGGGCAAATAATGTAAAAGCTACATCAGATAATAATACAGCTAGTACTAATAAAGGTGATGCAAAATCACTTATTGATACTGTTGCAAATGTGGCTGGTAAAGTTACTGATGCTACTACAGTTTCTGCTACATCTCAACCAGGTCCAACTAGGGAGATTTATGATAGAGAATCACGTGGTACAATTTCTATTGGTTCTACAGAGTATGATACTACTACAATTCGTTCTTTGAGTGTTAGCTATGATACTGGTGATTCAGAGATTAGTGGTAATGAAGAGAAGTTTATTAAATTGTTTGAAGATAATAAGGCAGCTAAAAGTGCTTTAAAACCTAAATGGTTACTTACTAATATTGCAAAAGGCCAAAAGACTGCGGCTTTCCTTGATTTGACTAAATATTTATTATACAAACTTACTGGTGATAATTATGGTATTACTTCTTTTGATTTTAGTATTTATGAACCAGATGATTTTACTTCTACAAGTAGAGGTGGAGGATATGATCAATTTATCAGATGGCTACATGCTTGGGAAGGTATAAATGGTTCTATTAGTGCAGATGGTACGAAATACATAATTGGAGACGATGGTTATGGACATCCTACTGTTGGTTATGGTATAGATATTTTTAATGGTGGGTTTGCAGATAAATTTAGGGCAGCGGGATATTCTACTAGTGTCGGAGCAGAGGTAGATAAAGATTTTGTAGATAATTTGGAAAAAGAAGAGATAAATTCAGCGTTACAGACTGTTGAATCAAAATGTTCTGGTTTGAATTTGACGCAATATCAGAAATATGCTTTAGTAAGTAGAATATTTAACTGTGGATCATCTGGAGCGTTTACTGTTAGAAATGGTAAAGATTTTGTTTCAGCATGTTCATCTTATTGGAACCAGGATACAGATTTGGAATATAAAGTTCCTGCAAATGATGGAATGTTTTCACATCCTTTATATACAAATTATATGTATGCACCTAATACGGCTAAAGGTAGTGGATTTTCTCAAGGTTTGGAAAATAGAAGAAAAGCTGAATGGTTATTATTTAAGACAGGTTATTATGATAGAATAGATGAGTATTATGAAGAAGGTTCAGGAGGAAATATTGTTGAAGCTGCGGCAACTGTGCATGATTATGTTTCTTCAAATGGCTATTATTATAGTCTAGGAGGGGACTTACCAGGAAATATAAGTGGTGTAAAAAATACTAGAGCAATTTGTTGTGCTACATTTGTCTCATGGACTTTGTATGAATCAGGTTATGATTGGATGGAAGAATGTCCTAATATAAATTATTGTGGTGAATTGTTACCATTCTTAGAATCAAAAGGTGGAACTAAGATAATGAATCCTACAATGGATAAATTACAAGCAGGAGATATTGTATTCTACGGTGGAGGAGGTTCAGCTCATACAGATATATATGTAGGAGATGGATTATGGTATAATTGTGGTTCGAATACTTCTGTTAGAAGAAAAGATGCATATGCCAAAAGTCTTAGAGCAGATGCATATTGTATAATAAGATTTGAAAAATAAGGAGTTGTGTAATGGAAAAAAAGTTTAAAGTATTAAAAATTTTAATAATGATAATTTTTATTATAATTTGTATTTTAGCTATTTGTTACTTTTTAATATCTAAAAAAACAAATAATAATTCTCAAAATATTAATAATAATACTCCTACAGATACTACACCAATAGAAGTACAAAAAGATATACAAGAGGTAAAGGCAAGAGATATATATTATATAATAAAAAATGTTTCAAAAAGATATTTTGAATATGTTAATGAATATAATACTGATTCATATTATTCAAAAGCAGAAGGAGAAGTACAGTATACTGAGGAAGATAAAAAGGCTTTATATGAAATAATATATAAACTTCTAGATGATAGTTATATAAAGAAAAATAATGTAACAGATAAAGAAATAAGTAATATATTAAGTAAATATAAAAATGCAGATGATTTTGATATAAAAAAGATGTATTACAATGATGAAGATGAAAACAATACAATATTTTATTTAGATATATCATTAATGAAGGAGAATAAATTAATAGGTAAAAAAGAAGTTATTGTAGGAAGATTAGATAGAAAAAATGGGTTATTTGGAATAATACCTGTACAATTAGATAATGACAAAATATTACAAAATAATTTAAAAGTGTCAACAGAAGAAATGGAAAAAAATACATATAATCAATATCAATTTAAAAATATAGATGACATACAAATGGTAGACGATTTATTAGTAAAATATAAAAATGCAGTTTTATATAATAGAAAAGAAGGATATGAATTATTAGATAAAGATTATAGAGAAAAAAGATTTGGAGATTATAATACATTTTCTAAATATGTTGAAAACAATATAAAAGAAATATCAAGTATGACATTTACGAAATATCTTGTAAATACAGGAGATGATTATAAAGAATATGTATGTAAAGATCAGTATGAAAACTTATATATATTTCATGAAAAAGCAGTAATGGATTGTACAGTTACATTAGATACATACACATTAGATAATGACACATTTAATGAAAAATATAATTCATCAAGTACACAATACAAAGTAATGATGAACATAGACAAAGTAAGGCAAATGATGAACGCACGAGATTACAGAACAATGTTTAATTACTTAGATGAAACATTTAGAACAACATATTTTGAAAATGATGAAGACAAATTTGAGGAATATATGAGATATCAATTCAGCTCACATTATACCTTTGAATTTGGAGAATATTCAGATGAATCAGGAGTATCAATACAAGAAGTAACTATGAAAGATATGAATGAAAATAATAATGGAGATATCGGAGAAAGATTTTATATGCAATTAAATGAAGGCACAGATTTTGTAATGTCATTTAATGTAATAGGCAAGTGATGTTTTTGGGGCCGGACTCAAAAAACACTAATGCTTTTGGGGACGGAGACAAAAAACACTAAGAAAAATAAAAAACCTAGAAATAGATTAGTTTCTATTTTTAGGTTTTTTTCATATTATATAAAAAAATAAAAAAACAAATAAATAAAAAAAATAAATAAAAAAAAATTTTTAATAAATTTAAAATTTTTTAAGGAGAGTGTGGGATGGATAATAAAAAAATAAGTTTGTGCTTAGCAGGTGGAGGAATAAAGGGAGTGGCACATATAGGAGTGTTAAAGGCATTAGAAGAGGAAAATATAGAAATAGAATATATAGGAGGAACATCATCGGGAAGCATAGTATCAAGTTTATATGCGGCAGGATTTTCGGCAGATGAAATTTATTATATATTTAAAAAATATTGTAAAAAAATAAAATATGCAGATTTAAAAAATATTTTTAAATTAATTTATGGATTAATTATTGAAAGAAAAATAATTATAGATGGTTTAAACTCAGGAAAAGAAATAGAAAAATTAATAAATAAAGAATGTAATAAAAATGGAATTTATAATATATCTGATATAAAAAAGCCATTAGTAATACCAAGTGTAAATATGAATACAGGTGAAGTAATATGTTTTACCTCATGTTTAAAAAGAGGTGAATATTCAGATAAAATAAAATTTGTAAATGATGCACCTATAGGGAAAGTAGTAAGAGCAAGTTGTAGTTATCCAGTTGTTTTTTCTCCATGTGAGTATAAAGATATGGAATTGATAGATGGTGGAATTAGAGAAAATGTTCCTTGGAAGGAATTAGAATTACTAGGTGCAAAAAATATTGTTAATGTTATTTTTGAATCTGATAAAAATGATAATTGTTGTGAAAATCTTATAGAAGTTGCAGGTCGTTCTATTGATTTATTATGTAGAGAACTTTCTAATTATGAGATGCAAGGCTCTTATAAAATTTTGAAAATAAAAACTGAAAAAATAGGTCTTTTGGATATTAGTAAATTGGAGAATTTATATTATTTAGGTTATAAACAGGCAAAAAAATTTTTAAAATGACTTAGGGACGGAGCTAATGTTTTTGCTTCGTCCCTGAAAGAATTGATGTTTTTTGAGTCCGTCCCCAAAAACACCAAAAACATTAGTGTTTTTTGAGTCCGTCCCCAAAAACACCAAAAACATTAGTGTTTTTTGAGTCCGTCCCCAAAAACATCGGCTGAGTTATTATTTTCTAAATCTATAGCATGTTTTTCTGATTCTTTCTTTTTTAGATTATCTTTAGCAACAGTCATCAATAATTTGATACGATTTGCTTGATTTACTTCACTTGCACCTGGGTCATAATCAACAGGAGAAATATTAGCGTCTGGATATTTTTCACGAATTGTTTTTATTACGCCTTTACCAACAACGTGGTTAGGCAAACATGCAAATGGTTGCACACATACAATGTTCGGAATAGCATTTTCGATATATTCTATCATTTCAGCTGTTAAGAACCAGCCTTCACCTGTTTGATTTCCAATTGATAATACATCTTTTACTTGTTCTTCTAA
>ERZ824473.3995-NODE-3995-length-13698-cov-18.602433_pt1 | contig 13698 bp, 11 predicted proteins | sample MGYA00519874_ERZ824473 | MGnify/ENA primary metagenome ERZ824473 (study PRJEB31778, sample SAMEA3449151) | human gut metagenome | biome: human gut; feature: human-associated habitat; material: faeces | place: United Kingdom | collected 2010/2012 ... | reverse complement strand
TGATAAGGTACTACGCCCTATGTTAATGCAAAGAGGTGTTGAAACATTATCTATTAATACATTTCCATTTATAATTTTATAGGTATAATGGGATTCAAAAGCATCGCTTCTTACGATAAAATTTAACGCTCCATCCACCTGATTATCTGAAAGTAAAATATCTACAGAAATCAAAGGTTCCATATTTTCTTCATTTGTTCCTATGTAGATATTTCTTTCAAGTTCACCGATTATATTTTCTGGCCATTCGATGGAAATTGCACGTTCGTTTGGTATAGTATCAACAGAAACATATTTCGTTGCATGTTGCATGACCATTTCATCATTAATAGATGAATCTAAAATTTTCGCACCGATTGAATCGCACCATTTCGTAAATTCATTTATATTGTTTATTCTTCGAGACCACACTCGTCCTCTATATGAACATCCAACTGATGTTTCCTCGCCATTTTCATAGCCAGTAACAAATATGTTCGACTTAATTTTATTTTTCTGTTGAGCTTCAGTTAATACCTTTTCAATATCTGAACCTGCATGCATTGTAAAACTTCGGAGGGTATTTAAAGCATCTTTTAAGCCTACATTGGTTACTTTTATGCGGTACATATGCCCCAAACACCTAAATATACTCGTTGCAGCCACTATTTTTGCTGTTTCGTCTGTAACCGCTTTGGCTAAATCTTCGAAAAGAGAACCATTATCCGAACAATTAATAAATAATAACTTTTGTTGGACATTACGATATATGATATAGAGAGTCCAGTGCATTTCGAATAAGTCTTCAATCTTTCCGAAAGCAACCTTATCTTTTTTACCTGCAACTATTACAATTGTGTTTCCCTGCTGATTGGTGTCATAATATACTTTTTCATATTGCTCTATAGCTGTTAGCCCTTTTACATATCTTTCAGGATGCCATTCTTGTTCATTAATTTTATAAACGACAGCACTCAAAGCGGGTAAAAGGTTTTGGATTGGTAATTCTTCCGGAAACTTCTCAAATCCTTGTATAAATTCTCGCAATGAAATTTGATTATCAATTCTTCCTTCGCTTAAATAAGGTAATAACCGATTCCAATCAGCATCGGATGCATATAGGTGCTCGATTTCTTTTTGTGCATCAATATCTGCTATATTCACAATTATTGAAGCGCACCCTAAAGAATCATCCATACTTGTTCTTGTAAAGCGTCCTATTAATTGCAAAGTTGTAGGCAAGCTTTTTTTGATATCATGAAAAGCTGCAATTTTCAGTTTAGGCATATCGAAGCCTTCCCCAAACATATCAACGCATACAATGATCTTACATTCACCGGCAATTATTTTTGCCTTTATCTCCGATATTGACCTTGTAGATAATTTTGAGTGTATAGACAATGGATTGTATTCCGGGAACGAATCAGCATAGATTTTTTGAATAATCTCGGCTCTTGCAATACTATTCACTCTTGCCATGAGGACATGGTCATATCCATTTTCGATATCCAATCTTAATTGTTCGATAGCTTTGTTTGCTATTATTTGATCGGATTGTTTGGAATTCCACTCAATAATCGGAATATAATTTATTGGCTTGAAATATCCTTCATCTTGCGCTTTTCGTAAAGGATAATTGAATATTATTTTACCTCCTATAGGTTTGTCGTCATTTCGAAATGGCGTTGCAGTAAACTGGAGAATCTTCGTATTTTTAAAAGAATCTTTTACAATCGACCATGATCTTGCTGGGGTGTGATGTGCTTCATCCACGAACAAATGAGAACATTGGTTTGCGATTGCCACTTGTATAGGTTTAGACAAACTACCAATGATGCTAATTGTCGTAACCACAACATTGCATTGCTCCATAAAAGCAATGGCTTCTTCTGCAGAACATGGACGATGCGACATTACTCCAACAATCGGTTTCAAGACTGTTTCTTTGATTAAGCCGAATTGAGAGTTGCTCAATAATCCCAATGATGCTACTTTATTAGATATTTGTGTTCTTAACGCATCCGTCGGAACAATAATCATTGTCTTGCTACATGTCGCTGCTATCAACAACGATAGCATAACTTCTGTTTTACCTGTTCCGGTAGGCATCACGACAGTCGCTGGATCTGACGAAATTTCCCAATGTGACAGAACTGCATAAACAGCTCCGATTTGAGGAGACCTCAAGCCTTTGATATTTCTGGTTATATCCTCTTTTTTTAAGAATATTCCGTCTTTCCACGTATCTAAAATCTGGTTTGTTGTTCTTCCTCCAACCACCGGATTACTATCTAATATTCTACCAATAGCCGCCATAATCATAAAGTTTTAATGTATGATCTTCCCTATTATTATATGTAGACTTCATTACCAGCCAAAGTAACGGCTATCAAAATTAATGATTTTGAATCAAGTAACCATAAAAATACAACACAAACTCGCATATTTTACTAAATTTCAAGAATAATTAGCTATATTTGTAATTGGATTGAGTTCGCTCGTTCCAGACATATTGAGAAGAAGCGTTATGCTCATCTTGTAACTTGAAAACGTAGGAAATTTTCAATTAGATGCAAAGGTGGCATAGTGGTTCTCACGCGTATAGCGTGGGCTGCTATCACTACATCTGCATCTATGGGTTTCCTACGACCTTCAAGTTAAGACGTGGCATCGCAGTTCCACGCTTCGTGTTACTATTAATATCCTTGTGGCAGCTGGAGGATGAAAACGATTTTTATTATGAGAAGGTTGATTCTCTTGCTGTCGGTTATTGCCATGCTAACCTCGTGTAGTGTCGTAAAAAGAACTTATGTTCGAGATTATGGAGAACGCATCGAATTAATCAAAACGAATTTCCCGGAGATATACGACCTATACCGCCGTGGTTCCGTCATCATTGACGATGTATATACCTACGAAAAAGATGGTAACGAACGAGTAGGTATTCATTATCATTACAGATAAATCTATGACACAAATATGAAAGCCACTATGAAACAGATATTCTTAATTTTAAGTATTATTCCATTTTTGTTCGGTTGCGTGCAGACGAGAGAACAAAGAGGTGCAAAGATTGCCAAATCGGAAATGATGAAACGTCTTTACGATGCGGATAGTTACGAACCCATTGAAACACAAATCGACAGCGCATATACTTCCATTTATACGGATTTAGATGTGATTAGGGCTACCCATGATTTAATCGAGCTAAATGCGGATGAGCAAAAAGAACGACTGCAACGTCAATACAATTCCGCAAAATCATCGGCTGCCATTTGGAGCGATTCGAGAGGATGGAGCAGCTATGCCAGAGAAAAATATCGGCAGGCCAAAGAAGAAATGGATGATTACGCTAATCAACTCAAAGAATTAGACAAAGAAGTCAAAGCTAAAATGAACGATATACGAGACCATGCAAATGCAGTGCTTGAGCACCAGTTCTGCGGATGGAATATCTATCATAGATTTCGATGTGCGAATAGACTTGGTATGCAACAGATCAGCGATGTTTTGATTATTGTAGATGAAAATATGGAGTATGTCAATGGCTGTTTCATATTGGATGACGACGATGATTATAGTTTAGAAAAATTCAAAAAAGTTATAGATAAGGCTATTGGCAAAAGCCGAAAATAAATAAGTCCCGATAATTCATGAATTATCGGGACTTATGTTTATCGTTTGAGGCCTTTGGATTGTCGTGGCTCTTGAAAGAAAAAGTGCCGTGCTTTCTCGAACTTCACCTTGCACCACTCCTTAAACGGTCTTTTGTCGATATTTAGTTGTAGTTTTCGTTTGCCGGCAGGGTCGGGCGTTATTTGCGCTGTTACCCGTTCGACCGAGAATTTGCAGTTATGTTCTTCGGAGTATAGTTCGCCGCTGTATTCGAGCGGCTTGCCTTTGATAAGTGTCGCAGTTTGTTCGTCATTGAAACCGGTGGTTCGGCAAACGCTCTCCATTCGGATCATTTCGCGGAAATAGGGAAACCACATTGTCGCTTTTGAGATAATTGCTTTTAGCAATGATATTTCCTTTTCGTGTCGATTCGTCAGGTTCGCCTTTTCGGTGGTATGTCGCGCCTGCATAGTCGTCAGTTCCCGATTATGTTCGCTTTGCATGGTCTGAATCTTCGTTTGCAGAATCTCTATCGTTTCATCGCGTGCAGCGGCCTCTTGTCGCAGAACTCCGATTTCCTGCTCCTGCCGTTTGACTTTCGACGTGCCGATCATTGAACCTATACCGTCTATGATAGTTGTACCGACTTCGGCTGCGGAGTTTTTTAACCGTTCGGTTTTCAGTTCGCCTTTTACTGCGTTCAGTTCGGCCGCGGTTCGATGTAGTTCTGCGCGTGCTGTTTGCTCCTGCTTGGTGGCATGTTCGACGGCTTTGCGCTTCTCCTCCTCGATGCGAAGCAGTTCGCCGATATTGTCCTGCAAGTTCTGCTGTCGGGCAATAGCGTTGCGATAAAACTCCTGCGTGGTGACGTGTCGGGCTTTCGAGCCGTCGATGCCGCGTCGCAGCCCATATTTAGCCATTGCGACGGCATAGGTATCCTGATACTCTTTCAGCTTGATACGCGACATTACGTCATCGGCACATAGCCGTGGCCGTGCGGCGGATTTCGCGCGATATTTCCGCTTACTTTGTTCTTGGGGGGTCTTCTCGCGGGCTTTGCGGCGTTTACCCGTAACGATGGGAACGACCGCTGCGTGGATATGCGGTGTCGCTTCATCCATGTGCAATACTGCTGAAACGACATTTTCAGCTCCGAAAGTTCGCCGCAGCCATTCGAGGTTATCGGCACACCATGCTTTCAAGCGTCCCTCTTGGACGATGTGTTGCATATCCTCCTGTGTACCGGTCAGCATGACGCGGATTACCCGCACTTGATTCGTCCCGATTTTACGGGTAAGTCCGGCATGTTCGAGCCGATGGTTGATCGCCTCCGTCCGGTCGGCGACACCCTCCGGAAATTCGACGAGTTCTTCGTTCAGGTAGGTCAGCTCCGGTATGGCGTTCGGCGGCATCTTGGTACGTGCGATATGGGCGGTCATCGGCACTTCGTTGTCCGGCGACTTGTCCAAATGCAATACGACATATCCCATGATTCATAATAATTTTGCAGTTGATGATCTCGGTTGTCGGGTTTTCGACCGCATGAGCGGTCGGCGGCCGGAACGGTCGCGAGGGGTTTCCAAAGGGTCGCCCTTTGGCCTATTGGGGCTTTTTCAGCGTCGGCGCGCCGATGCGTTGAGAAAAAGCCCTAATAGGCTATGGCTTTTCTGTGAAGGAAAAGCCGCGGACGCGGAGCGGCCGAATGGTGGGCGACGTTAAAACTTACAGCTGCGCGACCGCCTGTGCTCTTTCACGGGACGACGACTGCGCAAGTAATCGTTCAAATCGTTGTGCAGCCGATAGTGAACGGACTGGTCGGAGAGGTTGCGGCATGCCTCTTTCAATTCGGCGGTCGCCTTTCGCCCCGCCTCGTCGTGGTCGAGGTAGGTATAGACCTGTTCGTGCGACGCGATGAACGGAACGGCTTTGACAAGATTCGTTACCGAGTTCAGCACGGCGATATTGTGCGGCGGGGCCGGGTTGCGCTTGAGCGTCAGAAACGAGAGGTAGTCCATAAATCCCTCGAAAACGAGGCAAGAGGGATAATCCCCACGTCGGGTCGTCGGGGCTTTCGAGGTGCAGCCCTTGAAATAGCGGTTGCGCAGCTCCCAGCCTCCGGCATCATTTCGGAATCCGATTGCGAAATAGAATTTGTTTGCTACGCGATAATGCACCTCCGAACAATGCGCACGAGCTGCGGAAAGGTCGATACTTCGCTCCATGAGGTAGTCAAGCGAAGCAGGGTTTTCCAGCGGCTGCACCCTCTCGATGATAATTGATGGTGGACGTTGCGGGGCAGGATTCTTCCCGATGAAAGAAGAAATAGAGCCCCTATCTATCCATTGCTCCAGCCGCCGCATGGCCTCTCCGGTGTCGCACCGCTCCATGCGCATCACGAGGTCGATCAACGTGCCGCCCTCGCCTGTACCGTAATCGATCCATAGATTCTTGTCGTAGTTCACCTTCATGCTCGGCATATGATCTTCGCGCAGCGGCGAATGATACAAGCCATAATAACCTTTGTCTTTGGCCGGACAGATGCCCCGTGCGGCAAGGTATTCCCGTATAGGGAACTTATTGATTGCTTTTGCGTCCATAAGCTATTTTTCTTTCACTCGGTTTATCGGTATAGTTCGGGGTTTAACCCGCCATACCGGTTTAGAATGGTTTAATAATACATACCCCCGTTCCGGACTAAACCGCCCGCAAGGGTCAATAGTGGAAATCTGGATTGTAGCGATAAAACTTATCCTCCTTGACGATCATCCGCTTGTTTTCCAGAAAGACTTTGAGCTGCTTGGCCTTGTTGATGCCGAACGAATGGCCGATAGCAGCATAGCTGCTCTGCAACCGTCCGATAAGCGACGAATAGGAAACCCTGTCGGCTTCGGAGAATAACAATTCCAACGCCTCGCGGTGCTTGGCCTCGCAGACCTCGGCATAGTCGAAACTTTTGGCAGCGGTAATCTGCCGAGGTTGGTAATCCTCGACCAACTCAGGCAAGGCGTCGGCGTTGATGCGAAAGGCGAACGGCTCGAAATCCCGGTCGCGGATGTGCATCGCCGCAACGGAACTTATATCGCGGTCGAAGTCGTCTTTGGTAATTTGCAGCACGGTTTCGGCCTTGTTGTTCAACTCCGTACCCAGATGCCCGCGCGTGTTGTCGTCGCCCTTGTTCAGATGCAGCACCGTATGGATGTGGATGCGTCGCTCGTCCGTCCACTGCATCAGCTTGGTGATGAGGTCGGTCGCCTCGCCGGGGCTGTTGATGTTGTGCGCCAAATCACGGATGCCGTCGATAACGACCAATCCGAGGTCGTCGAGGTCATAGATCGCCTCTTCGATCTTGCGCAGCCGCTCTTTGGTGGCATAGCCGCGCAGGCACAAGAATTCCAATAACGGCGGGTGCGTATCGCTCGGCAACCCTGCCAACCGCAGAATCCGGCACAAAACCCGTTTGCAATGGAAGCGACTCTGTTCCGTATCAACGTAGAGGATGCGCCGCTTCTGCGGCGGCAAAGAGGCCGAATAGTTCAACACCGTGCCGCCGGTCATGGCTGCCGCCACGATCGCACATACGTTGAACGTTTTCTTGCTCTTTGCCTTGCCGGTAGAAGCGCTGAAATTCCCCAAAGTCCCGACGATCGAATCACCGACTCGCAGAATTACGGGAGGAGCCGAGAACTCGTCAGTAACGAACAGACGGGCCGAACGCCACGAAGAAACCGGAACCGAATCGGAATAACATTGCGCACTCATTGCTACTTCTTCTTCGAGGAGCGGCCGAGCACGTATTGCTGGGCCTCGGCTTCGATCTGCGCCTGCGTCTTAACGGGATTGCGACGCAGCCACGTTTCCAGCTCCGCACGCTCGAAATAGAGCATCTTGCCCTGCGGCTTGTAGTGCGGAATCATATTGCCTGACGTCAGTTTGTAGAGGTAGCTTTTCGAGAGGTTCAGAAAACGACTGGCCTCCTCGAAGCTCAACACGTTTTTGGTATGGAACACCTGCTTTTCGAGTTCTGCAACCCGCATCTCAATACTTTTCTCCATAATTTAGATAGATTTGAAATAAAACAAATGGAGTGCATGCCCTCCGTATCTTGTAACCGTTACGGGGGCAAATGTATTGACGATAAGCTTGATAGCAGATTGACCTATCTTTGAGGTCTCAACCCATTCTCAAAGTCTTTTCACTTGTATGAGGTACCTTTCAAGGGTTGCATATTTTCCCTCGACGCCGACGTCGCGGATGTAGTTGGTTGCCGTGGATAAGTCGCTTTGGTTGATGTATTTATCGCGGGTCGTATCTTTCGAGAGGAAGAGTTTGTGATTGGCGATGACGGATTGCCAGTTCGGTGTTATCAACCCGCGGCTGCTCAATCCGGAGAAAAAGAATGCGACGAGGCGATTGTTGTTCGACCGCACAATCGCTTTGGGCTTGCAGTCGAAGATGGCTTTCAACTCGTCTGCCGACAGCGAGACGTTGAACATCTTGACGTCGTTGACGGCCGCAGCAAGGTAGGCGATCTGCTCATCCGTGAGTATTGAATCGAAAGGATTTTCCGTTTCCGCAATAGGCGGCGCGGCAATAGAAGCTGACTTCTGCGAAGATTCCGACATGGATATTTCCCTTTGCCGCAAGTAAGCCGCATAACGTTCTCGGACGACGACATTTACGACAGCAGAGAAATAAGGCAGTTCGGCATCATAGGCCGTGTTGTCCCGCTCGTATCGGGAGTAGTCGAACGAGGGTACGAAGAATGCAAGGTATTTTTTCTTTTCATCGGCATGCAGCGCCTCGAAGAATCCGCCCTCCCAAAGAAACGCAGGTTCGGAGTAGCAGAACCGGAGGTCGGACAATACGGAGTGGTGCATATACAGCTCGGCCAGCTCGTCGGCAACCCGGTTGTACTCCAGCCTTTCCTGCGCTTGTCTCTGCTCGGGGTCAAGTCGTGCAGTTTTCGTCGTAATACGCTCCTCGAATACCCGGCAAGCATGTTGGATGCAACGATCGAATATCTTTTGCAGTTCGACGAACTGCGGTTTCAACTCCATACCTTCCATACATCTGTAAAAAATGAATAAGGGAAAAAAGCAGAATCAATTTAAATTGATTCTGCTGAGTAATAAAGGAGTTCTATTGTTCCTCAATATTGAGTTTCTTAATATTTGAACTCATATCTGTTAATGCAAAACAATCAAATCTCTTAAAATATTTATACAAATCAGTCAACTTGACATCAAAAGATTTACGTATTGCATGAACTTCTGCTTCTTGAGACAACTTTTGAGCTAACTCATCATAAGTGTCAGATGCATATTCATGTTTATCTATAAGCAGAACATGAATACTTACGCTATCAAGCGTAAATATCCCATCTATCCCTCCATCATAAAAGCCGACGCCAAGCAAATAGTAATCATCCATATTGATTCCGTTGGCTCTACACATATCGTATAGACTACCAATCCCGTGTCCATCAAGAGCAACAAGACCTTTCATGTCATTATATTGGGCTGAAACTTCACCCTCAATAACTCCGTAATTAAATCTATCTCTCATATATTACATGATTAAATTATTTATACGAAGATAAATCTTTTTATTGAACCAAACAAAAAAAATCCCGAAACTATAATCAATTAATCGGTCAGATTCGGAATCAACCCGATGGCCTCCTCTTTCTTCTTATCTACGATTTTGGCGTAAATTTGTGTCGTGGCGATATTCTTGTGGCCGAGCAATTTGCTGACGGTATATAAATCGGCACCCAAAGTCAGCATCATCGTAGCATGGGTATGGCGGGCAACGTGAAACGAAATGTGTTTGGTTATTCCGGCGACTTTCGCCCAGTGTTGCAGCGTGTCGTTTACCGTTCCTTCGTGCGTCAATTGGAAGATAAAATCGCTGTCGCTCGCCTCGCCGCGCTCCGGCAGCCATTTCAACGCTTCGTCCGAAATCGGCAGGTAAAGCGGTTCTTTGGTTTTCTGCATCGTGATTTCGATACGGACACGCCCACCACTGCATTGCAGGTCGCACCACCTCAATTTGCGAATGTCGCTGACGCGCAGCCCGCACAGACAACTGAAAAGAAAAGCCCGCTTGACGATCTCGTGCCGACATTCAGTATTTATCAGCGTCTTCAACTCGTAGATTGTCAGATACTCGCGGCGGCTTGGTTCCTGCCGCACTTTACTTGCGAAATCAAACTCTTTGGTCGGATTGACAGTGATGATCCCCTCTTTGTAAGCGCGGTTGATGGCCGTTCTCAAGGTACCGTAATAGGAGACGACCGAATTGTTGCTCAACCGCCCTCCGGCTTTCAATACGCCGTATTTGCTGGCTTTCGGCATCTGCCGCAGGTAATCGGTAAACTCCGAAAGGAACTCCTTATCGACATCCCGAAAAGCAATATAGTCGCCACGAAACAATTTCAACGCACGGACGGTATTAAGCACCGTTCGGGCATAGTTCCTGCTTCCCTGCCCGGCGGACTGCTTTCCGATGCTTTCCATATAGTCGAGCAAATTCACTTTGGACTTGTTCATGTTCTGGAAACCATGTGCATCGTTCTGCACTTCGACGATCCGCTTGCTCTGAATCGCTTTGGCAAGAGCGAGCGTCGCTTCGTTCTTCGCCTTGTCCTCCCTCGTCCGTTCGGGAATAAGGTAGAGTTTCAGAAACTCGTACTTCCGTTTACCGCCGACATAGTTCTCCTTGCGGATCACGTCGCCCGTATAGTAGTCCAGATAGATGGATTGATTTCCATTGGACAACTGCTTGAACCGGATTCGCACCGGCTCTTTTAATTTGACCGTCTGTTTCTGCTTCGCCATACCGTTCCCGTTTGTTGCTTCAACGGCAAATATAGCGAATTTGTTTTGTTACCGCAGCATTTTCGAGTAACAAAATAGTAACAAATATCGAGCAATTATGGACTTTGTCGGGAAAATCGCAAAAACAACCGAAAATCCAGAAAATAAATATAAAATACTAAAATACATTGATTTATATTTGATTTTTCGTCGTTTCTCCATCCTTTTTATAGATTTGGTAGGAGTTCACGAAGTTCTGCCAGACGATGTACGCCGTGGGGGCGATCGAGGAGATCGGGTCGAGGAACGACTGGGCCATCCACACCGCGAGGACCGTGTTTTTCTGCCCGAGGGACTGGCCGCCCGCAGGAGCGTCGCCGTAACGGCGGCCCAGCATGCGCCCCACCTTGAACTGCCCGAGGCAGATCGCCAGCGCGGCGAAGGCCAGCCACAGTTCCGTCGAGAGCGAAGCGTCGTGCAGGTCGAGGATGAAGGCCGTCGTACGTCCGATGATGACCAGCAGCGACGCCAGCCACATATAGAACGAAATCTGGCTGTAGTCGCCGACCCATTTCGCCGCCTTGGGGATGACCAGCCGGCAGAACTGCGCCGCGGCAAACGGCATCACCAGCAGCGGCGCGATGCGGGCCAGGATCTGCGCAAAGGTGCACGCCCCTGTTCCCGTGAAGGTCAGAATCACGGGCGCCAGCAGCGCGACGGCCATGTTACAGAGCAGGCTGTACGTAGCCATCGTGGCGACGTTGGCCCCCAGCATACCCCCGATGACCACCGCGGCCATCGCCACGGGGGCCAGCACGCAGACCATCGCTCCCTGCGCCAGGATGACGTTCAGCGGCCGCAGCAGCAGAAAAACCCCGATGCAGACCACCGTCTGAAACAGCAGCAGCCACACGTGGAGCATCGAAGGCTTCATCTGGCTGGGCTTCACGCGGCAGAAGGTGACGAACAGCATCAGGAAAATCAGCGTCGGGGTGATCATCTGCCCCGAAAGCTCCTCCAGCGCCGAGATCGGACGGCACAGCAGCGCCCCGACAACCATGGCCGTCGGCATGGCGACGGTCTTCACATTACGGTGCAGATGTTCCAGCAGGTGCATTTTAAGCCAGCAGCTCCTTGACCTTGGCCGAAATGTCCTTGCCGTCGGCGCGGCCCGCGAGCCTCTTCGAAGCCACGCCCATCACCTTGCCCATCTCCTTCATCGATGTGGCGCCGACCTCGGCGATCAGGGCCTTGACCTCGGCGGTCAGCTCCTCCGGGGTGAGCTGTTTAGGCAGGAATTCCTGGAAAACGGCCACCTGGGCCAGCTCCTCCGACGCCAGGTCCGCACGGTTTTGCTCGGAGAAGATCGCCGCCGAGTCGGTCCCCTGCTTGGCGAGCTTCGAGATGATCTTCAGCACGTCGGCATCGGGCAGTTCGGCGATCTCCGGACCTGCGGTCTTGGCCTCGATGATGTATTTCTTCGCATTGCGCAGCGCGCTCAGGCGCACCGTGTCCTTGGCCTTCATGGCCTCCATGATTCCTTTCGAAATCTGCTGTTCCAACGACATAACTCTAAATGATTTAATCGGTTATACAATTTATTTATCATTCCGCTTCAGGAGGAATCGCAGCACGTCGCGCATCAGCCGGTCGCGCTGCACGCTGTCGGGGAGCGACTCGAAGGGGAAACCCATGACGAAAGTCCGTCCTCCGGCGTCGCAGGCCACGCCCGCCGTACGGCCGTTGTCGTCGTAGCGCATCACGGCGAAAGCGCCCGCACCTACGGGTTTCAGCGCATCGGCCTGCTCGACGATGTAACGGTCGCGGCGGTATTCGGTGTTGAAGCGGTATTCGCCGCGTGAAAACGACGTGTTCGAAGTCATGACCCGCACCCGTCCGCGTTCCGAAGGATGTCCCCCGTCGGAGTCGATGCGGAGCACCTCCCGGGCGAACGCGCGCCCCTCCTCCGGGGCCCCTTCGGCCCAGAGGTCGGCCGCCACGTAGCTTCCCGACGCAAAGAGCGTTCCGCCGCCGGCCAGGTAACGCCGCAGGGCGCCCTGCAACTCCGGCGGAAAGGTCCGGAAGGCCGCCTCGCACACCCCGCGGCCCAGCGGCGTGGTGCGCTGCTTGCCCAGGATCAGGTCGACGGCCGGATAGGCTTCGAGCGACACCTCGCCCCGCTCCACGGCCCGGGCCGACGCCGAGCAGAACGAGTAGCCCGCCGCCGCGACGGAACGTCCGTGCAGGGCCGGATAGTCGAACGTATTGCCGCCGATCACGTCGGTCTCCCAGTCGCATGCGCAGGCCCCGAGGGCGACGCTGTCGACGTTGCAGCGGGCCTGCGCGAGGTCGAAGACGCGCTGCGCTCCGATAAAGGCGATGTCCTGCCGGTCCGCAACGCCCCCGTCGAGGTCCATGCGGAATCCGGCCAGCGAATCGCTCCGTTCGCTCTGCGGGGCGCTCACACGGTCGAACCCGTTGACGATCAGCACGCGGCCCTTTTCGTCGGGCACGCGGCAGGCCGCAAGCGTCTCGCTCGGAAAGCTCTCGCCGCCCTCGTTGACGGCCGTGACCCGGTAGGCGTACATGCGTCCCGGCTCCTGCCGGACGGTCAGGCGGGGTTTGTCGACATAGCGGCCGTTGTCGAAACCGCCGTCGTCCACGCGCGTGTAGACCACATAGCCCGTCGGCGCGGCGGTCGCTTCGAGCGGGTCCATCACCGGACTCCACGAGAGCGCAACCTCGCCGCCGTCGGTGAATTCCGCGGCGAAAGCCTCGACCGGCAGCGGCTGCACTACATAAGGTAAATCGTATTGCGAGCTGATATAGCGCAGGATACCCTTGTAAACCGCCCGGCTCACGAGGAACTTGAACCGCGGGTCGTGCCCCAGGCGCATGTCGGCGAAATTCTGGTGAGACAAGAGCTCGAGCAGCATCGTCGGGACGCCCGGCACGCGCGCTTCGTAATAGGCGCGGTTCCACATCCCGCGGCGACTCCAGTCGGGTTCGCAAGTGCGGCGGATGTCTTCGACGATCTGTGTCTGCACGAGGTCCGTCAGGTCGCGCGAACGGTAGCGGTCGGCCCCGCCCTGGAATTTGCCCTTGTTCTCGCGGGTGAAGAAGATGCCCAGCGTGCCGATGATGCCGTCGCCGTCGCGCACCCCGGCGTCGGAGTGGAACGCCAGCGCCATGTCGACCGGAATGCGCAGTCCCGCGGAGTCGGGCAGGCGTTCCGAACCGCCCATCAGGGCATTGACCCAATGAGCGCGCGACATGTAGTCGTCCT
>ERZ824473.3988-NODE-3988-length-13726-cov-2.439763_pt1 | contig 13726 bp, 6 predicted proteins | sample MGYA00519874_ERZ824473 | MGnify/ENA primary metagenome ERZ824473 (study PRJEB31778, sample SAMEA3449151) | human gut metagenome | biome: human gut; feature: human-associated habitat; material: faeces | place: United Kingdom | collected 2010/2012 ... | reverse complement strand
TGGGATTGTTAGGAGGTGGATTGAATCTTCTTCGCGAAGAGGCGGATGGGGTGACATTTATCCATAAACATAATGGATTGAGAAAGTATCCTCCTTATGGTTTGTATATGGAAGTCCGCAATATGCTTGAAGATAATGAGGGACGCATATGGGTAGGTACAATGGATGGCTTGATGTCATTCGATTCAAATTTTGACAATCCCGAACAAATTGAATTTGAAACTTATAGGAAGGACAGTGCCAGTTCAAATGTAGCTGATAATGATATTTATGTTCTATTTAAAGATGCTACCGATCAAATTTGGGTGGGTGTATTTGGTGGAGGTGTAAATCGGTTGGTGAAATATGATAAAGAAACACACTCTCCTATATTTAAATCTTATGGTATTCGGGATGGATTAAACAATGACGTGGTGATGTCTATTGTAGAAGACAATGACCAAAATTTGTGGTTTGCGACTGAAAGTGGACTTTCGCGCTTTGACCGTCAGACAGAACACTTTAGAAACTTTGATAAATATGATGGTTTTTTGAGTGTACAAATGGAGGAAGGAAGTGCTTTGAAAATTGAAAACGGTGAACTTTGGGTGGGATGTAAAGAGGGTATTTTGATCTTTTCGCCCAATAAAATGGAAACTTTTAGTTGTAATAACCGGACTTATATAGTAGACTTTAAGGTTTCTAATGAGGATATCAGGGATCTCAAAAACAACCCTTTGATGAAGTCGGTCAAATATGCTGATTCTATTACCTTAAATTATGATCAATCTATGTTTACGATCGAATTTGCTGCTCTCAATTTCATTAATCAGAATCGTATATCTTATAAGTACATGCTCGAAGGTTATGAAAAGGAGTGGCACTATAATGGTAGGAATCGGATCGCTTCCTATACTAATGTACGTCCGGGAAAATATGTATTTCGTGTGAGAACGGTTGATGAAGCTAATCCGGAACAAATCTACGAGACAACTTTGGCTATACGCATATTGCCTCCCTGGTGGTTAAGTTGGTGGGCTTATTGCATTTACGCAGTTTTAGGTATTACACTTCTTATCGTGGTGATACGGGTTTCCTATTTGATGATTCGAATGAAGAATGACGTTTATATTGAACAGAAATTATCGGAATTAAAGATAAAATTCTTTACGAATATTTCGCATGAACTTCGGACACCGTTAACTCTTATCAAAGGGCCTATTCAGGAATTGAAGGAGAAAGAAAATCTGACTCCGAAGGGGATACAATATGTGGATCTAATGGAGAAGAATACGAATCGAATGCTGAATTTGGTAAATCAGATATTGGACTTTAGAAAGATACAGAATGGAAAAATGCGTTTGCATGTTTCTCAAATCAATCTGAATGAGATGCTGGAGTCTTTTCAAAAAGAGTTTCGGATCTTGTCGGAGGAAAATGAGATCGCTTATTCTTTTTCTGTTTCCGATGAACCTATTTTGGTATGGGGCGATAAAGAGAAATTGGAAATTGTTTTAAGGAATGTGATATCCAATGCTTTTAAGTTTACACCGTCTGGTGGAAGTATATTCATTTCAGCAGGTGTATCTGAGGGTGAGCATTCTTGTTTTATCCGTGTAGAAGATACCGGTATTGGTATTCCACAGAATAAGTTGACCGAGATATTCGAGCGTTTCTCACAAGGAGGAAATGCCCATACCTCTTATTATCAAGGTACAGGTATTGGTTTAGCTCTATCAAAAGAAATAATAGCTCTACATCATGGAACAATTAAAGCAGAAAACCTTCAACCTTCCGGAGCGGCATTTATCATCCAGCTTTTGTTAGGGAAGAAACATTATAAAGAGCTGGAAGTTGATTTTTATTTGGGAGGAACCGATAGTGGAGACGAGGTAGAAGGGGCTGATATTCCATCAATTAGTGAAGAAAATATAGAGAAAGAACCGGTTGATAATTCTTTGCCCAGCTTATTATTGGTGGAAGATAATAAGGATTTGGGAAATCTGATAAAACTACAACTGGAAGATAAATACAATGTCTATTTAGCTCATAATGGAGTAGAAGGACTTAAAAAAGTACATTTATATCACCCTGATATTGTAGTGACTGATCAGATGATGCCGGAAATGGACGGAATGGAAATGTTGACATGTATACGAAAGGATTTTCAGATTAGTCATATCCCAGTTATTATGTTGACTGCCAAAAGTTCTGATGAAGCTAAAACCAAAGCAATCAGCTTGGGGGCAAATGCTTATATAACGAAACCGTTTAGCAAAGAGTATTTGATTGCTCGTATTGAACAGTTGCTGAATGATCGCCAAATGTTTCAAGAACGTCTTTGGAAACAGATGAATGACACCGCAACTGAGGCGGAAGAAAGTGGGTATGAACAATATCTGGTAAAGAAGGATGTGCAATTTTTAGAGAAGATTCATCAGATAATTGAAGAGAATCTGGATAATAGTGATTTTAATATTGATGCGATTGCTACAACCATCGGTTTAAGTCGTTCTGCATTCTTTAAGAAATTGAAAAGTTTGATCGGACTGGCACCTGTAGATTTGGTAAAGGAGATTCGTCTGAATAAATCGGTTGAATTGATAAAGAATACGAATATGAGCATTTCGGAGATCGCATTTGCGGTAGGATTTAAGGACTCGGGTTATTACAGTAAATGTTTCCGTAAGAAATACAACCAGACTCCTCGTGAATATATAAATGAAGTGCGTAAAAGTGCAACCGGTTAAGTACAAACCCTTTTGTTAATCGTCTTTTGGGTATAAACCAAATTATAACCAATGAAGAATTTCAAGAGAATATTCCTGACGATGCTGGGCTTTATTTGCTTTGGATCGTTAGTTGCGCAACATCCATCTTTGCAAATCAAAGATGGAAAAGTTAATTATTTGATAGATGAGCGAGGGAACAGAGTTTTGGATTACTCTTATTGCGGATATAAAAGTTCCGGGCAAGACATTCCTGTAGTGAAAAATGTTGTTTTTGTTCCTTGGAAAGAGGGAGATAATTCTTTGCGAATCCAAAAGGCCATTGATTATGCATCTTCATTGAAGCCGGATGTCGAAGGTTTTAGAGGAGCTGTATTACTGGATAAGGGAACGTTTGTTTTAGAGAATGATTTGTATTTACATACTTCTGGAGTCGTTTTGCGTGGAATGGATTCCCGTGAAACCGTTTTACTGAAAAAAGGGGTAGATAGAGGAGCATTACTTTATATAGAAGGGATCGATGACCGGACATTTGTAGATACAATTGACATTTCGTCCGCTTATGTACCAGTGAATAACCGATGGTTGGAAGTAAATTCCGGGTGTTCTCTTTTGAAAAAAGATGATAGAGTACTGATTGTACGCCCTTCTACCAAAGAGTGGATCGCTTCGGTAGCTTGTACCGAGTATGGTGGTGGGATCAGTGCACTCGGTTGGAAACCGGGTGATATCGACATCTGGTGGGATAGAACGGTTACTGGAGTGATTGATGGAAAAATAGAAATAGATTCTCCACTTAGTATGGCATTAGATAGTCGATATGCTCATTCAAAGTTGGTTTCTTATACTTGGAAAGGCCGTATAGAGAACGTTGGAGTTGAGAATATGACCTTAATTTCAGATTATGATAAAAGATATCCGAAGGATGAAGATCATTGTTGGACAGGTATTTCTGTAGAAAATGCAGAAAACTGTTGGATTAGAAAGCTCTTTTTCAGACATTTTTCCGGTAGTGCAGTTATCTTGCAACCTACTTCGTCTAAAATAACGGTGGAAGATTGTATTTCTACTCAACCTGTATCGGAAATAGGAGGTATGCGTAGATGTACATTTTTAACAATGGGTCAGTTGAACTTATTTCAGCGTTGCTATTCTGAGCATGGAATACATGATTTCTCGGCAGGATATTGTGCAGCCGGACCTAATGCCTTTGTGCAATGCGAGTCTTATGAGTCTTTCGGTTTCAGCGGTTCTATCGATTCGTGGGCATGTGGACTGTTATTCGATATAGTGAATATTGACGGTCATAACTTGTCGTACAAAAATCTGGGACAGGATAAAAATGGTGCCGGTTGGAATACGGCCAATAGTACGTTCTGGCAATGTACAGCTGCCGGGATAGAATGTTTTTCTCCTGCTGAAGATGCAAAAAACAGAGCATATGGGTGCTGGGCACAATTTTCCGGTGACGGTGAATGGGCTGAATCAAACAATCATATAGAACCCCGAAGCCTTTTTTATGCACAGTTAAACGAACGTTTAAATAAAGATTGTTCCCTTCGTGCCAGAATCCTTCCTAAAGAATTGGAGGCGACCAGTAGCCCGACTGTAGAATTGGCTATGGAGTTGGCACAAAAGGCTTTCATTCCTAAATTGACATTAAGGCATTGGATCGAACAAGCTTCTGTAGATGAACAGTTAATATCTGTGGTACAGGTAAAAAATATAGATGGATTAAAAATAACTGATCCGGAGGAGAAAAATAATATCTTGAATCGTGAATTAAAGCGGGTATCGATTATTGACGGCCGTTTAGTTATGGGGGGGGAATTACTTGTGGGCAAAAAACTGGATGTTCCTTGGTGGAGTGGAAAACTCAGAACCAGCTATTTAGCAAAATCTCTTCCACACATAACTCGCTTTGTTCCCGGACGTGAAGGTTTAGGGGTGACTGATCGTATTGATTCGGTCATCAACTATATGAAAGTGAATAATTATCTGGTGATTGATCATAATTATGGTTTGTGGTATGACCGGCGTCGGGACGACCATGAACGTGTTCGACGCTTGAACGGCGATGTTTGGGGACCCTTTTATGAGCAACCGTTCAAACGCAGTGGACAGGAAGGATTGAGTAAGTACGATTTAACTCAACCTAATGCTTGGTATTGGGCGCGCTTGAAAGAGTTTGCAGGTAAAGCGGAACAAGAAGGCCTGCTGTTGTTTCATGAAAACTATTTCCAACACAATATTTTAGAGGCAGGTGCACATTGGGTGGATTGTCCATGGCGCACTGCGAACAATATTAACCGTACTGATTTTCCGGAACCCGTACCTTTTGCCGGTGACAAACGTATTTTTATGGCAGAGATGTTTTATGATATAAATCATCCGGTGAGAAGGGAATTGCATCGGCAGTATATACGTAAATGCTTGGATAATTTTGCAGATTGCAGCAATGTGGTACAATTGATTAGTGCGGAGTTTACCGGACCTCTTCATTTTGTTCAGTTTTGGTTGGATGAAATAGCAGCATGGGAAAAGGAAACGGGAAAGCATGCCTTAGTTGCATTAAGTACTACTAAAGACGTGCAGGATGCTATATTAACTGATGCGAAACGAGCCTCTGTAGTCGATATTATCGATATACGTTACTGGCATTATAAAACTGATGGTATTTATGCTCCGGGCGGTGGTAAAAACATGGCTCCCCGTCAGCATATGCGTAAGATGAAAGCAGGAAAAATAACTTTTTCCGAAGCTTATAAAGCAGTAGAGGAATACCGTACCAAATATCCTGATAAAGCTGTTACTTATTATGCTCAGAATTATCCGGCTATGGCTTGGGCTGTGTTGATGGCCGGAGGGTCATGTCCGTCAATTTTTGTACATGATGAGACCTTTTTATCCGATGTTGCTAAGATGAAAGTGGAAAAAACTGATACGGATACTTATAAAAAACTGGTAAAATCTGATACGGGTGCTATCGTTTATTCTCAATCTCCAGGAGAGATTTCTGTCTTTGTTGATGATGGAAAATACAGTTTGAAATACATAGATCCCTCTTCTGGTACGGTGGAAGTTTTGAATAAATCTTTTAAAATCAGTGGGTTGTATGTTTTGAAGATACCTGAAGGGAAAGAGGGTGTTTACTGGATTCATAAATTGAAATAATTGATATTCCTGCTGCTTTTATGAGTAGCAGGATTTTTTTTATACAGGTATTAATCGGTAAATATGTTGTAGGGCATGGTATCTGCATTTTCAGTTCAATAATCAAATATTCCCAGTCGATTTGTTCCCTATACGGTAGTTTTGCGGAGTCTGAAGAATGAATCAAAAACAAAATAGTAATACTATGATGAGACAGAATGATAATATTACAGTAATGCAAAAGAGAGATGATCAGGAAATGATTACTTTGTTGTTGGCTTTTGAGGAAGGGGATGCAACTGCTTTCTCTAAGTTGTATGATCTTAACGTTAATCTTCTTTTTAGTTATGGTTGTAAACTAACCACAGACAGAGAATTACTGAAAGATTGTATTCATGATGTATTTGTCAAGATGTACACTAAGAAGGAGGAGTTGAAGCATGTGGAGAATTTCAAGTCTTACCTGTTTATTTCTTTACGGAATAGACTATGTGATGAAGTGCGTAAACGTTTGTATGTTTCTGATGCAAAGGTAGAAGAATTGAATCCAGTGTCTTGTGAAGATGTAGAAAACAACTATTTGGAACGTGAACGTGAACATGTGAATAATAAATTAGTAAAGCATTTGTTGGCTCAGTTATCTCCCCGTCAGCGTGAAGCTCTTATTTTGTATTATATTGAAGAAAGAAAATACGAGGATATATGTCAAATCATGAATATGAATTATCAGTCTGTTCGTAATTTGATGCATCGTGGGTTATCCAAATTAAAAACAATTGCAGGTTAAGCAGATACTTTCTTATATAGGCGGTTTGTAAGTTTTAAAAATAGAGATTCTATTTTTTTATAAAACTGAGTACATAGAAGAGTGGATTTCGTCTTGTGTATATAATCAATAAAATGTTAGGATGCTGGACAAGTCGGAAGATTATTTCAAAGACGAAGAATTTGTAGGTTATTTCGTAGAGGTAGTTACGGATGTGCTGATCGGAAGCGATGTATCGGGATGTGAAGACATGACTTTACAAGATGTTTCGGATAAGGTAAAGGGCATATTATTACCTTCTTCGGATATTGAACCGCAACTTTCGGTTTTGGAGGTTGACGAAATAAAGAGGAAAATCAATGAAACGATAAAAACAGAGTCTAATACTTAAATTTTCTAACTTGATAAAAATGAAAAACAATCGTAAATGGATACTCTGTATTTGGTTACTATATATGGTAATAAGTGCATCGGCAACCAGTAGTGTACGGATGCAAGTAGGTGATATCGATCAACGTTATAGAATAGCGGTTTGCGATTGGATGATTCTGAAACGGCAGAAAATCGGGGCATTTCAGTTGGCGAAAGAGCTGGGTAGTGACGGATTGGAGCTGGATATGGGAAGTTTAGGAAAACGGGATTCTTTTGACAATAAATTGCGTGAGGAGTATTTTCAGAAACTGTTTAAAGCGAAAGCCAGAGAATTTGATATTCAAATATCTTCTATTGCTATGTCAGGATTTTACGGGCAGTCTTTTCTTTTACGCTCCGATTATAAAGCATTGCAAGACTGTTTGAATACGATGAAAGTGATGAATGTTCCGATTGCTTTTTTACCCTTGGGCACAGGATGTGATTTACAGAAAAATCCGGAAATTCGTCCGGAATTGGTTCAAAGATTAAAGGTTGTGGGTGATATGGCAGTAGAAATGGGAAAAGTTATCGGAATAGAAACCTCTTTGAATGCCAGAGAAGAGGTTCGATTATTGAATGAGATAGACTCACCGGGAATAAAAATCTATTTTAAATTTCAGAACTCTCTTGAGAATGGAAGAGATCTCTGTAAAGAGTTACGTATTCTGGGAAAAGAGAGAATTTGCCAGATTCATTGTACCGACACAGATGGTGTGACCTTACCGTATAATGATCGTTTGGATATGCAAAAGGTCAGAAAGGTATTGGATAAGATGGGATGGAGCGGTTGGTTGGTAGTAGAACGTTCCCGCAATAAAGAGGATATCCGCAATGTGAAAAAGAACTTTAGTGAGAATATAGAGTATCTAAAAAAAATATTTCAAAAATAAATATGCTTTAAATTTTTATTCTATGAGTCAGAAAAGAAGCAAAAACAGGTTTATGCAGGATATTGGTTTGTGTAAACCACTTTGTGCTGCTATGATTTTGTGCTCGTGGTTAATCCTGTCTCCGACAACTGCTAAGGCTGCGGATGATGTTGCGATAACTCAAGCAGTGGATCAGCAGAGTACTGTAAAAGGTACAGTTGTAGATATAAATGGAGAACCGGTAATTGGTGCCAGTGTGAAAGTAGATGGAGGAACAACTGGTACCATAACTGATTTAGACGGAAATTTTTCATTATTGGTGCCTGCCGGTGCAAAACTTGTAATCTCTTTTGTGGGATATCAGACGCAGGTTATAACAGTAAAACCCGGTACTCCATTGAAGGTTGTGTTGAAAGAGGATGCCGAGTTGTTGGATGAAGTTGTAGTTGTAGGTTATGGAACTGTGAAACGTGCTAATTTGACGGGAGCGGTGTCGAGTGTGAAGATGGATGATTTGAAAGATATTCCTGCCACTAATTTATCAGCCGTATTAATGGGTACAATGCCCGGTGTATCGGTAAGTGAGTCTACTGGTAATCCGTTGGCAAATGCTTCTATTAAGATTCGTACCAGTGGTTCATGGAATTCCGAACCTCCTTTATATGTAATTGATGGATTTATTCGTGATGATACCTATTTTAATATGCTTGATCCATCAGAAATTGATAATATTTCTGTGTTAAAGGACGCGGCTGCTGCCGTATATGGAGTGCGTGGTGCTGGTGGTGTTATATTGGTTACAACGAAAAAAGGAAAAGAAGGGAAAGTATCGGTTAATTATTCCGGTTCGGTTGGATTTTCACAGGGAGTTCATATGCCCGATATGATGACAGCTTACCAACAGGCTACGGCTTTGAATGATATGTGGCGTGAAGAACAACGTAGCGGGAGTGAAAGTACATATACATTTTTCTCTGAGCAAGAGTTAAATGACATGAAGAATGTAGATTATAATTGGTTGGATGAGGCTTGGAAAACAGCGATTAATACTCGGCATGTTTTGAATGTCAGTGGCGGAACCGAGAAAGTTCGTTATTTTATTGGTGGGGCTTATATGTATAGCGACGGTAATTTTTCAAATTTGGATGTGGACCGTTTTAGTACGCGCATGGGGTTGGATGTAAGTTTTACAAAGGATTTGAAAGCTTCATTTAATATGAGCTATGCAACTAAGTCAACTAATATGCCGTTGAATAATAAGGACTCAGAACCTGCTCTTATGTATGGTACATTCAACGATCTTAACCGTACGTCTCGTTGGATTCCGGCTTATATTGACGGAATGCCGGTTGATTATGGAATGACAGAAAGTGATACGCATCCTTTAGCCATATTTGACAGTGGCTCTTACCGTAAAAACCGGAGTGATGATATGGCATTGAGTGCTAAGTTGGATTATAATATCAAATGGATAAAAGGACTTTCGGCCAGTTTGGCTATGAATTATAGCCGTACTTCATCCAATGGAAAAAGTTTGTATAAGCCTTATACTGTATACACTTTTGCTCCTGTGAGCTATTCGGATGGAGATACGACTTATGATGGACGATTAATGTCGAATACATTAACGGGAAGCCAGCAATTGTTAAATGGGAATTCTTATTATGATGGGGCGGATTTCGGATATTCTTATCAAATTAATCCTCAATTGAATTATCATATAAAATTGAATGAACATGATATTTCGGCGATGTACGTGTATGAGGTGGCAGAAAGCGGCAGTAATGCACTAAGTCTAACAGCGAAACAGATGTTGGTGGATAATGTAGAAAATATTCAAGGATTCAGTAAAGATGCCATAACAGGATCATCTGGTAAAGGTAATATCAGTCGGCGTATGTCTCATATTGCTCGTTTAAATTATTCTTGGGCAGATCGCTATTTGTTTGAAGGTACTATCCGTTACGAAGCTTCCAATAATTTTGCACCCGATTATCGTTGGGGGTTGTTTTATTCATTGTCTGGTAGCTGGAGGATTTCAGAAGAGAAATGGTTCAGAGATAATGTACGCGGAGTTGATAATTTGAAACTTCGTGCGAGTTATGGTCGTTTAGGAAATGATAAAGCTGTTCTTGGGCAATGGAGACAGTCTTATGCGTTTAGTTCAAATATACTTTTATTGGGTAGCAGCGCTACTCAGATGACTGCACTGAAACCTAATCTGAGTGGATTAGTCGCTTTAAATTCTTCGTGGGAAAAGACAGATAATTATAACGTCGGCATTGATCTAAATCTGACTAATGGACTTTCATTTGACGTTGATGGCTTTTATAAACACACATTCGATATTTTAGATGATGCAAAAAGTACTTTTCCTCAATCGGCGGGCGTAACTGAGTCAACTCCAAAATTGAATTATGGAATTCAGAATGCTTGGGGATTTGAATTTGGTTTAGGATATCATAAAAAAATAAATAGTGACTGGTCGATAAATGGAAAAGCTAATTTTTCATATGCTATGAGTAAAGTGATTAAGAAATACCAAAATCCGGGTATTGTAGGAACTTGGCAGGATGAAGAAGGACGTGTACGTGGTGGCGAGGTTGGTTATAAAGTATGGCGTGGTAATGATGGTAAAGGTGACGGAATGGCTCGTTCTTGGCAAGATATTGAAGATTATATTTCATATTTGGCATCGCATACAGCTGATGGAAGTAAAGAGAGTATTAGGGTGTTAGGTTTAACTTGGGAACAACTGAGACCAGGTATGTTAATGTATGAAGATCGTGGAACTACAGCAGGAAACCAAGTGCCTGACGGAATAATCAATTCGGCTGGAGATAATTGTATTATAAGTAAATATGATAATCCTCCTTATAGTTATAGTTTAAATTTGGGATTTAGTTGGAAGAATTTAACGGTTTCTGCCTTGTTCAACGGACAATTTGGAAATGATGTGATATTCGATAAAGGTTTTTATACAACAGCTTCGGGGGGTAAACGTACAGGTGCTTTTCTGTCTGAAAGTTCCAATCAGTTATCTGAATGGTATGGGAATTATGCGATTTCCAATGAAGACGGATCGCTTGTAAATCCTAATGCGAGATATCCTCGTTTGGATAGTAATTCATTAAGGGGAGAACGTTCAGACTTTTGGATGCGAAATGGACATGTATTGCGTTTGCGTACTTTAAATGCATCTTATTCAGTTCCGGGAAAGTGGCTTTCCCATATGGGGATTGCTTCATGTCGTATCTTCTTTACAGCCAATAATTTGTGGACTATCATTAATCCATACCCATACAAAGACGCTTATGTAGGTTTCTGGAGTGATTATCCTCAAATACGGACATTTAACTTTGGTATAAATATTGGAATCTAATTAAGAGAAGAACTATGAAATTGAATAAAAAAATAATCGGAGTACTTTGCTTGATGTCATTAATAAGTGGCTGTAGTGATTTTCTGGATGTAAAAGACGAGTCAGCTATTAATTCAGCTATTTGGGATAGCGAACAATCTGCAATGTTATACGTAAACAATATATATACAATGTGCCTTCCATCTTTTGGTGGAGATAACGTATATGGTAGTATTAGTCCATCTGCTTGTTCTGATGAAATAGGCGGTGACCTCAATTCTTTAATGGAGGGGTCAATGGATTTTGGACAAGTAGGAGCTTTTTCTGCCAGTACTTATGCAGCTGTTCGTTATATTAATATTGCTTTTGAAGAGTTGGAAAGTTCTACTATGTCGGAAGCTGAATTCAATCGTGTAGCAGGTCAATTGTATTTTTTTCGTGCTTGGCAGCATTGGAAAATGATGCTGATGCATGGTGGAGTGCCTTATATGAAAAAAGTAGTGGGATATACCAGCGAAGATGATCTTAAAAATGCGAAACGTGATAAAACGTCTGATTGTATAAAGTATTTACAAGAAGATTTGAATCATGCTATTGACATGCTTCCTTCTTCTTGGAGTGAAGCAGAATGGGGACGTGTAACACGAGCTACGGCTGCTGCTTTGTTGGGACGTATAATGGTTTATTATGCAAGTCCTCAATTTACTCCCGATCAGGAAAGTGCAGAAGCGAGAGCCCGTTGGAAGACGGCCTATGATGTAAATCTGAGAGCTGTTGATATTTGTACGGAAGATGGATATGGGTTGATGGATTGCAAAACGGAAGTTACTGAACAATGGCCTGCTGTGACAGATATAAACAAAATATTCTTGGAAAGAGGCATAAAAAATACCGAGGCTTTATTTGTACGTATATATGATAGCGAAAACAATAGTCACGGATATGAGAATAGTATACGTCCGGGTTCACAGACAGGTAATACTAAATCCCGTCCTTCTAATTTGCCTTCCGTAAAATTAGTAATGGCATTTCCTAATTCTGATGGTACCCCTTACGAAAAAGCAGTCGGTGATGTTTATTTTTGGAAAGATCGCGATCCTCGTTTTTATTCTACGATTGTTTATAACGGTTGTTATTTTCCTTATCAAGGAAATACTTCTTTCCGGCAATGGACTTATAAAAATGGGGATCAATCCGGAACTTCGGCAGCGACTAATACCGGATATTATTGTCGTAAAATGTTAGATCCTTCCACAAAATATCTTTCTAAAACCTCTACAAACTGGATTGAAATCCGTTACGCAGAAGTCTTGCTGAATTTAGCCGAGGCAGCATTGGAAGTTGGCGATAATGATAAAATGTATGAGTGTTTGGGAGCACTTCGTAAACGTGCAGGAATTCCGGAAGGTGATAATTATTATGGTTTGAAAACTGCTTCCAGCTTGAGTCTGATTGAGCTTGTGATGAATGAACGGTTTATAGAGCAGGCTTTTGAAGGACGTCGTTTTTATGATTTACGTCGCCGCAATATGTTTACGGAGGATTTGGGGATGGTAACCACTAAATTGAATGGAGAAAAGAAAGGTTCATGGGGAGTTAATTATCAACTTAAGCTTGGAGTCAATGCTGCTGTATTTGCCAGCAAGCGTGATGGTATGACCATGGATGAAGTTAGTGAAAATATGAGGGCTTCGCAGACATCAGCCGGACCGATGGCCTCTCCCATAGAATATAAATGTGTATCCACCGAAGAAGAGTTGAAGAATACGACTACTGGAAACTATAATTTCTTTGATATTCCCGATGGTATTTTAACTCGTAGTCCGGCTGTCCTACAGACAATGGGGTGGTCATATGATGTGGAAAAAGGTTGTTTTAATCCGTTTGAATAAATAGGTGATAATGAATGAGTATACTTTGAGCATGTCATAGTTTTTTTATAGATTAATTAGGAAATAGGAGAGTATCTGGCAATAAAGGATAACTCTCCTTTTTCTTTTTAGAATTCTTTTGGTACATGATTGAGTACATCTTTCCTTAACGAGCGTCTTTCTTTATATATTAAAAAAAGAAAATAGATTAATCTTTGTTACGATGCACACAAAAAATTACTTTTTATCATTTATGGTAGCATTTGTCTTTTGTTGGACTAATCTTGCTGCACAGGAGCAACCGTTTACTTACGTAGTTGCAACTGACAATTCCGGTGATTTTACTACTGTTCAAGCGGCAGTCGATGCTTGTAAAGAGGGAGAACAACGTAGTATTATTTTTATTAAAAACGGTACCTATAAAGAAATGGTTAACGTTCCTAAAGGAAAAATAATCAGCTTGATTGGAGAGAGTGCAGAAGGTGTTCTGATTACTTTTGACCGTGACCGTGGGGCTGGTAGCGATTTCACGGATTTTAGGGATATTACTACTTGCCAGTTTTATGGCGAAGATATGTATGTAG
>ERZ824473.3985-NODE-3985-length-13732-cov-6.404328_pt1 | contig 13732 bp, 17 predicted proteins | sample MGYA00519874_ERZ824473 | MGnify/ENA primary metagenome ERZ824473 (study PRJEB31778, sample SAMEA3449151) | human gut metagenome | biome: human gut; feature: human-associated habitat; material: faeces | place: United Kingdom | collected 2010/2012 ... | reverse complement strand
TATAATATACCATACCCGGTATGGTATAATATGAACAGATTGTAACCATTTTATCTAATTTGATAGATAAACTATTGTGGTTTTGTCGAAAAGTTTTACTTGACAAATTTATATATGTGTGATATAATGATAATGTAAAGGAGTGGTATAATTGTATAGAGTTGCATTGGTTTATAAAGTTGCGCAAGTTCAGAATAATAATTCTGATAATAAGTACATTCTTTATACAGATATTAACCAATATGAAGATATTACACCGGCATTAAAAATGTGTGAATATTATAATACTGTACACAATTTCCCATTATCATACGGTAAGATAATTCCGGATATTGTATATCTTAATCAAATTTCAAGTTATCCGCAAGTATGTTTAGGTTATGTCGTATACGATACAAGAAAGCCGTTATACAAAGTTGTTGGCTTGATTAATAATTCAAATATCGGAGAAACACCGCAACCCGTATACGATTCCACAGTATACTATAATAGTGTTCCTTTTGAAGTAGCTCAGATGGCTGTTGAATATTATAATGACAATGAGACATATAGAGATACAACAGCCGGAACAATATTTAAGTATGACTATTTTCCTATGAACCATTATTGATAGTTCGGACGTCCGAACAGAAAAGTGTGAATATATGGATTTTAATCAGATCATTTCTTCAATTGCCAATCTTGGATTTCCTGCTATCCTGTGTGTTTTGATGTTTTGGAAAATGGACAAACAAGATGAAAATTATAGAAATGTTATGCAGAACATGGAAAAAACAATTCAGGATAACACTCTCGCAATAACTAAATTTATTGAAAAGGTTGAGAAATAATGGCAAAGTTACCACTTGAACCGCCAGTCCCTTATAAAAAGCCAGTATATTATGATTTTCGGAATAAGGACAAATGCGTATCCTCCTACGTTAATTATATGCTGTCAAGAACTCGCCGCATGTTCAAATACTCCGGTTTACCGGAAACTATACCTGATGTGTTCTTGGAAAGATACCTGCAAAGAAATGGGCAGTGCGTTATCGCCGAGCATGAGGGTAAATTGTACGCTTTTTGTGGGGGACTTGGTGGGGTATATAATGAATATTATTTCCCCACAAAATATATAGTAGCCAATCCATATTTGAATTTTAGTAAAGAATATGAGATTGGTACAGATTGTGTGTTGATTAGAAATGATACTGAGATGCAGGGCTTAATACCGATGTGTTCTAAATATGCGTCTTTATTGGTTGAAAATGATTTAACAATGAGAATTGCTGATATCAATAGACGTATTCCTGCAATAGCAAAAGTACATGGAGATAATCAAAAAGAAGGTTTTGATTTGTTAATGAAGAGAGTTGAAGACGGAGAATTGAAAATGAGTATTCAGGATAACTGGGAAGATATGTTTACTCTTTTGCCGTTCTCTGATGGAGTTACTACACATTTGACAGAATATATAGAATTCACCCAATATATTAAGGCTCAATGGTTTAATGAATTGGGAATTCGTATGTCGCATAATATGAAACGTGAGGCGTTGAGTGCGTCAGAAATAGCATCCGGAGACGATATGATTCGTTCTTTACCGGAAGATATGTTAGAATGTAGAAAAGATGCTCTTGAACAAATAAATACTATGTTCGGTACAAATATTTCGGTAGAATATAATTCTGTATGGAGTTATTTATTTGAGGAAAAAGAATTACAGATTGACAGTATGGAATCTGAGATTAAATCAAATAATGAAATCGATAGTTCGGACGTCCGAACAGAAGAAAGTGGGGGTAGTAGTGAACGAGAAGATAGTTCTGAAAGTTAATGATATTACAAACCCTATTTTTGAGTATTTATATAATTATAGTCCGGCTGAGTTTCAATGGGTTAGAGAGTTATGGTCACAAAGTCCAAACTATTTAACAGTAGGAGACTATCTATATAAAATACATTCCGGTGATAAATGGTTAAGTCATCGTATTGTTAAAATAGAGAATAGCGATAATTGGAAGATTAACAGATATTATATATATTCTATGTTTGCTCGTAAATGGAAAATCTATTGGGATACTCTTAATCTTGAATATATTCCTAATGATAATTATAGAATAGAACGTGATGAAATTTATCATGCCAGAGATTCGGATAATATTATTGAGAAGAATGCAAAAGATACTATTGACGATACTAAACGTAATTATGATTCTATTGAGAATTTGAAAAATAAAAGAAATTCTGACAGCAGAACAGATGAGAAGAATTCCAGTTCATCTATAAATAATGAAGAAGTTAATAATGCGTCATCTTCGGCAGAACAGATTTATGGATTTAATTCATCTGAAGGTACAGATTCTAATAGAACAGATGATAGAGATATTACTAAAACTCTTACTGATAATACAAATAATGAAGACAATAAGAGTAGTAGTAATATAAATGAGAATTATTCTGAAAATAAAAATAAGAATGATTCTGAACGTGAGAGTAAAAATGTCAAGGAAAACGAGCATAATACAACATTTAAAGATACGACAAAATCAAATAAAACAGAAGTCAATATTCATGGTCTTGATAAAGACACAAATCAAAATCTAATAAATCAGGAACTTGAATTACGAAAAACACTGTTTCTTGATGTTGTCTTTAATGATATAGATTCATTTTTAACTATTCCATGTTATTAACAGTTCGGACGTCCGAACAGATAGGAGTTATTATGGTAGGCGGTTATGTTATTATCGACCTTACTTGGTCTGCCAAACAAATTTTTGATAGATTAAGTATGAATAATTTTAGTAAGGCAATTTATTTTAAAAATGTAAAATTGGGAACAACTACGACCAGTGCTTTTGGTTCATATGTAAAAACTGGAAATACTATTGAGTGTAGCATTCCCTACGTTTCGGGTGGAAAAGTTTTTGTTAGTGCATACACTATCACGGAATCCGCAGTTACTAATAAACAAATTAACATTGTAGAGGAGTAATTATCATGGAAGTAAAACAGATTTATGAATTCGTAAATGAAACTGTTAAAGAGGTATTGGGCGATGAAGCTTTGGTGCAAGAGGATTTGTCTAACGTTGTTGATATTGGCAATGCTGTATTTGATGGTAATGCTTTCGATAAATACGTACGTTCTCTTGTCAATCATATTGGGCGTGTTATTTTCGTAAATAGAAAATATAATGGTTCTGCTCCGTCTGTACTTATGGACGGTTGGGAATATGGTTCTATTTTACAGAAAATTTCATCTGAAATGCCTGAAGCAGAAGAGAACGAAAGTTGGGAACTTATCGATGGCGCGTCTTATGACCCGAACATTTTCCGTAAACCCGTAGCTGAACAGAAATTCTTTAATAAGAAAACTACTTTTGAAATCGACAGAAGTATTACTGAGAAGCAGGTTAAACAGTCATTTAGTTCTGCTGAACAGTTGAATGGTTTTATCTCTATGTTGTATAATGAAGTTGATAAAGCTATGACAGTTATGACGGATAATCTCATTATGAGAACCATTAACAATTTTACCGGTGAAACTCTTCATAATGCATTTCCTACTGGAGCTTATACGGGAACTCATATTAGAGCTGTAAATCTGCTTGCGGAGTATAACACACAGTATGGTACTACATTGACAAAAGATAAATGTATGGTTGAACCTGCATTTATTAGATTTGCCGCATACCGTATGGGGCTTTATAAAGACCGTCTTGCCAGAATTTCTACTTTGTTCAATATCGGCGAGGCACAGAGGTTCACTCCTAATGATATGCTTCATTTTGTAACCCTTAGCGATTTTAATACTGCGGCTAATATCTTCTTACAGTCTGATGTATATCATAACGATTACGTTAGACTTCCTAAGTCTGAAACTGTTCCGTTTTGGCAGGGTAGTGGTACTGATTATTCATTCTCGAATGTTTCTGCTATAAACGTCAAAACTACCAGTGGAGATACTGTTTCTATGGACGGTGTTCTTGGTGTTATGTTTGACCGAGATGCTTTGGGTGTAGCTAACTTCGAAAGACGTATTACCACAAATTATAATCCGAAAGCAGAATTCACCAACTATTTCTATAAGCAGGATGCTCAATATTTTAACGATTTAAATGAAAACTTTGTAGTATTCTTTGTTCAGTGATAATTTAAAGGGTGTTCGGACGTCCGAACACCCCATGAAAGGAAAGATTATTATGTCAATGCGCGGCGGTTATCAAATTATTGATTTGAAAAACATTCCGCTTTATAGTGGGTTTCTTCCTGAATACGGTGAAAATCATATTACTATAAAAGGTATTTATTATAATCTATATCATAGTAATGCAAAAATGATTTTATTGAGCGGTTTAAATATGGATAACAAACCGCATAGAGACTATGAGATCATTCCCTATGAAGAAGAAAATGAATTTAAAGCTATACTGAAAAAAGTATGGAATACTGATAAACATATGGTATATACGTATTTTCTTCATATTGCAAATGATGATGATGTATATATTACATATGAAGAACTTGATTATGATAGAGTAGATAAGGAATTTAATGAAGAATCTGATATTGCTATTGCTAATAGCACTGTTACTAAGAAAGTCAAATCTTTGGAAGCTGAAGATAAAACTTTTGTTAAGTTAGACGGCAGTCGTTCAATGACAGGTGACTTAAATATTAATAGTAATAATATATTTCGCGCCAAATTATTACAATGTGTATTAGCCGGAAATTTACAAGCTAATAGATATAGTATAAGTGAAGCTGTTCTAACTAATGCAAGAGTAAAGGATATATTACACTGTGATAGTAATGGTATTATCAGTGAGCCTACTCTTAAAAATGCCAAATTAAACAATTCATTTGACGCTAATTTTATTAGAATTCAAAATGTAGGTTTACCCTCAAATGACAATGACGCTGCTCGATATAGGGATGTTCTTATACTTCACGACCAATTACATGATACGGCTTCCTCTCAAAATACTGATGATAACAATAATAGCTTTAATTATATATTGAAAAATGGTATAATGGAATCAACTATTCTAATTGCTACTTCTGCCACTTCATTTTCAAAAGACGCGTATATTACTGATTCTGCTATGATTAATAAATTTAAAAATAATTTTTTGGCATGCGGAGCAGATTTTTCTACTGATGTGCTTGAATTTAATTCAAGTTTTGTATATTTGACCAGTAATGCTGGTAAATACGAACCTGCTGTTGCTAATGTTACTGTTACATTATCTAGTGATGAAGTTTCCGGATCTGAAGCTTTACATGAAGTAATATCTGTACTAACCGTAAGCGATTCTAAACCTATGGCGTCTGTTTATCAATATACAACTACGGCTATTGGGGTAATTGATTCATGAATATTTATCTTTATACTTCTTCTGCTGAACCTAATTCTTTCCCAAAAGAATTAGGTGAAGCTGTAAAATTTGAAGGAACTTTACGCGATGAATGTGATATCCTTAATCCAGTTATTATATTTGTAGGTTTTAATCCTGCTAATACATTCAATTATTGCTACATTCCGGATTTTAAAAGATATTATTTTATTACAGGAAGTTCGGTCATCCGAACAAATGTGGTTGAGTTCACTATGCATGTCGATGTATTGCAAAGTTGGAGTAGTTATATTTTGGAACAAGAGGGTACGATTCTAAGAAATGAATTTGACTATAATCCATGGCTACCTGACGAACGTGTTCCGATTCAGGCTAATAATGAATATGTTTTTATTAAAAGTAACTCTACTCCATTCACTTTAAATTTATCTGATTCGGGTGATTCAGTTGAAGAAATAATAATCGCAACTGCTGGACAAAGGGCGGTGTATTCATGAGTTTATATAATTCTCAATTGTATTCAAATAATTACTACATGTTAAGAGGATTAGATGATTATCAGCGTTTTATTGATATATTATGGGCACAAAGTGATATGTGGGCTACTTTAAATATGACAATACCTGATAACCGTAGTGCATTGATTACAACATCATTCTATTTTCCTTTTAAAATAGGTAATTATAATAAATTAGGTGTAGAAGTAGATAAAATACGTTTTGGATATACATATAGTGAAAAACAAACTGGTGCTAAATTTATATATATAGACCCATCCAAAACATCTTTTAATATATTTTATACTTTTACCTTTTCAAAAGATGAGATAAGACAATATTTAACTACAAGTTTTTTAGACTATGATACAATAAATGAATATAAATTATATTTACCATTTATAGGTATTGTCAATATTGATGGCAAATTAATTTATGATTTAGCACATACTTTATACATAAGATATAATGCAGATATCAGCACTGGGGCTGTTAATTGTAATATATGCTTAGATGATATAAATAATAGGTTATATCAGTATACCGTAAATTGCACTAATGTTTCACCATATAGTGGAGCAAATAATACATATATTGCTAATAAGGGGTGGGGAACTGTTGGTAGTATTTTATCTTCTGCTGTCGGTTTTACTGTTCCGACTACGATAACAAGTGGTGGAAAAACAAAGACGACAGCAAGAAATCCAGCTACCGGACGTCAAATAACTACTGGAACAGAAGAACAACAATATAAAACATCAAAACGTCATGAAACATCCTCTGCGTATGAATTAGTGAACGGTTTTGTAGATTTAGCTACCTCTCAAATACCTACTTCTATAGGTGGTTATTCGTCTCCCGATGTTAGTTTTGATAGTTTATTGTGTCCTTATATAATTATTAAGAAACCAAAAGCAATATATTATACTGGATATGATAAATTAAATGGTAGACCTTTAAACGAAAGTAGAGTATTAAAGAATATAAAAGGTTATACCGAAATATCGTCTATTCATCTCAATATACCTTGCTTATCTTATGAATTAGAAGAGATTGAGGACTTGTTGCATAGCGGTGTAATTCTTAATACAGATGTAGAAATACCCGATGTACCGCCTGTTACACCTACACCTGAGCCGGAAACTCCGGCTATACCTGAACCCGAAGAACCTAAACCTACACCTGAATTACCGGAAGGAGAAAAAGCAACTATGTTATGTTGTTTTAATGGAAAATTCAAAGTTACTGGAATGAGAGGAACACCTGCTCAAACTGGCAGACCCAGAAATCATTATGGATTAGATATAGTTGGACTTGATTCTAATAGAGTATATGCCATTTCAAGTGGTTGGGTTAAAATCATAGATACTGGAAGTAGTGGTCTTGGTAAATGCGTCCATGTTCAAATGGATGACCCACAATACTATGGACAGTGGATACTATATGGACATTTATCGTCTTTTGCAGTTGCTAATAAACAATATGTAAATAAGGGTCAACTTATTGGTATTATGGGAAACACGGGAGAAAGTTGGGGCACTCATACACATCTTGAATGGCGTAATAAATACGACCGATGGGATTCTGATTTTACTAAATATGATATCTGTAAATTTACTGGTATTCCTAATACATCAGTAGACGGACAGAATATCCATATAGGTTCTCCAATTTATAAGACTTCTAATGGAGCATCTGTTCAAAAGAAACTTGGATTAGAAGATAAAACCATCCAGTATTTAGAGAATTACGAATACGCAGAAGATTTAATGAGAAAAATTGATGAAAATACAAAATAGTTCGGACGTCCGAACAGAAATGATACTATGAACGGAACTACTATTTTTTCTAATTTGTTTGTTGGCTATCCTTGGCATTGAAATCTTTATTGATTATGTAATAAACCGCCGATAAGGCGGTTTATTACTTATATATTTGAATGTCTGCACCATATTAAATAGTTTCTTACTACTTCACCTATATCATTTGATTGATAAAATACTTTCTCCGTTATAAAGAATTTATATATTTTCTTTCCTATCTCGTCATATGGATTTGTTATTTTTCTTCTATAATTATGCTTGTAACTTGGTTCTGCTGAAAATACTATATCATTATCAGGAAACTTTATATCTCCTGTTTTCTTATGTACGTAAGTATAATAACCTAAATCTGTATATATAATATCACACTGTAACATCTCTTCTCCGAACTCTATAAAATATCTAAAATGTATATCCTTATTGGTGTATTTTGTGGGACAATGTGGATATATATCCAATTCCCATTCACCGCCAGTGATCATATTAAGCTTTGGATTATCAAAAGCAAAATATATGTCCGATTTCTTTCCTTGTTTATTTGGTTTACAATATTCGACCGCTACTTTTAGTCCACTATCTCCATATTCATACAAATCAATTGTTCCTTGTTTCATATCTTTTATATGCTTGATTCCCATTTCCTCGAAATAGGGACAATATTTATTAACTGTATTTCCTAACATAAAAATAGTTACATTTTGTCTATCACGAATAATAGTGGATAATACATTCATAAATATTACAAATTCATTAGGTAGATAATAATCACGTGTTAAAAATTCATCAAATAATACTGTTGTAATATTTGGATATGATGTAGATTTATCGTGTTCCATAGCTGATAAAGCAAATCCATATGCAAATGGTTTAACATCTTTTACAATTGTCTCGTCTTCATCAACTCGTGCTAAATACCACATACCCGAACGATATACTATTCTGTCCCATTCATTATTTGAATATTTCTTCACTAACCCCTCATTAACTATTCCCGAGGCCATTTCTGCTCCTCGTTTTCCTTTAAAATCATCCTGCCAACGGCGAACTACTGCCATTTGTTTACCTGTTTCACAATATTGTTTCAAGCCATATTCCCATATTGCAAATGATTTACCGTTAGAGCGTTCGCCTATAATCATATTATATTTCGCATTATAGGTAAGTATTTTATTAGGTGTATAATATTTCATCCTTTTACCGTCCTTATTCCAAAAATAAAATTCAAATATTCCTCTGCTAATGATAAACTATAATCAGCTTCATCAAGATGTATACAACTCTTTTCATATACTTTGCATATCTTTCCTTTATAATCCTTTACTGCACAACCATATTCATCATCAATATATGTATGTACATTCTTTCCTGTTCTTCCTTTGGGTATATACATTCCTTGTGTAAAATAGTCAAATATTTTTTGAGTGTTCGGATGTCCGAACATTTTACATTTTCCCACTTGTTTTTCATACTTAATGTCACATTGTTCTAATATATATGGTAGAGCTTCATTTTTATTTAATCCTGACACTGTTAATACTATTGTATCGTTGTGTATTGTTATATATCTTTTTGCTCCTAATGTTTTAAAATACGTGTAATCTCCATCATAATCCCATTCACCTAATAACTTTTCTTTTCCTTTTATAGTTTTCGGTTTGACCAATTCCATATCTAATTTATGATAACTCATAGCTTTAACTAATTTCTTTTCCAATGTAAAATTATATTGATTAAAATATTTTAAATGCTCCTCTCTGTTTATAAACTTTACACTATCCGTATCTGAATATATATAATCTCCTTTTAATTCTAATATTGCTGAAAATAGATTACGTCTTGCATATGCTGTTACCCACACTCCCCATGGGTAGAACATAAATCTGTCATATTTACTATTATATTTATCTATCTGTTCTTCTATGTCCATTTCACCTATACCCCATTCGTCATTTTTATATTCTATTGTATCACGTAATATATCTGTTACTGTCATTCCATATTCACTATTTAACATTTCTTTACTGTTTAAATACTCTGTTTCTCTATCCTCTACGCCTTTTAATTCAGTTTTTATTTTATACAAATCTAATATGGCTTTTATAAACTCTGTCGGTAAATAATTTTTAATATATCTATATATTTTTACATACTCTATTTTTTCTATGTTATAAAATTCTTTAATTGTAAATAAATCTTGTTCTGTTATTACTGTTTCTATATAATCTGCACTCATAATTCTTCCATTGTCTATTTCTTTTTTTCCTACTACATTACATTTTGATAATGATAGCGGATTATCTGCTATAAATTTAGATTCTACATTATACATTTTCAATTCTATTATACAACAATAATTTTTTATACTTTCCTCTACTATATCATCTGACGGATTTTCAATTTTTTCTGAACTTGACATTGGGAATTTTTCTGAAATCATTACAGCTGGGTATGATGACGTAAAATCGTATGATGAAACATTCTCGAATACCTTATTTGAATTTAATATATTTGCATGCGTGAAACCACCTGCAAATGCTTTTTTTAAATAACTATATTCTTCAACATCAATTTCAAGATTTTTTATTAACTTCTTATACTTAAATGAATTACATTGATTTCTTGTATATCTTCTCACATATTGTGTTTTTGTTAATGGTATTAAACTTATTTCTTTTTCTTCTTTTAATAATTGTTCTATATAATATATAATTATTTCAACATCATTTATTAAATATTTATAAACATCTTCTTCTAATTCTGTATCCGACGTTCTTAATAATTTATAATCATAATTTTCATCTAATTTCTTTATTGGTAATTTTCTTATCTTTGCTAAATTACTTAATGAATAACCGGATAATTTATATGAGCATCTAAACTCAAATCCATTAGTTATAGCGTATACTACTTCTCTTTCACTTAGTGCAAAAACTTTATCCCATATGAACCATTTTCTCATGAATTGAAATTCATAACTTAAATTATGTACATATATTAATAGTCTTTTATTGTCTGAAAGACGAAAAAACTCATATAATGCGTCCATAACTTCAATTAATTCATTCCATGAACGAAAAAAATATATTACATGATTTATATCTATTGCACCTATATACATGGTAGCTTTCTTTTCTCCATTTTTCACAAATGAGGATGTTTCTATATCTAACGAACATGGAATCTGATAATAGGCAATTTTTCTATTATTTTTATGAATATCATAGACCGTCTCGGATAACTTATCTATGAATTCTTCTAATGTGTTCGGATATCCGAACATTAAAAATCACTTTGCCTATTTATATATTGTTTCTTTAATATTCCATTATCGTTATTAGTCAATAATTTAACAATATAATCTATTCTATTATCTAAACTTGATATATTCACATCTCTATCCGATACTATATCAAAAATATCTTGTGCTAATGTATTTGTATCTAATCCTGCTACATATCTACTAACTTCCGGTATTTCACTTAATTTATTATATAAGTCCCAAAATTCTCCTATTTTCTTATGTGAAAATTGTCTCAATTGAAATCTTAATTTTTTAGCTTTTGCGCTGTATTCTCCTGTTTCTGTGTCCGGTAAAGGGTCAAACTTTTCTATGAATCTATTCCTTAATTCTGTCCTTTCTTTTTTCCATTGTGAAATAGTTGATAAAGGATTATTAACTAATGAATACGCTGACGTAAAAGCACTATTTAAACGCTGTCGCATAAACTTTTCATTTTCATCGGGCATTTTTGCAGAATATTTTCCACGTTCTTCCATTTTCTTTTTTAATGGATTCGTTTCCATGCTTGGCGATGTCAAAATAACTCTTCTTCTTCTATCTGCTTCTTCTGTTAATGCTTTAACATATCCATATAACTCACTTGTAGGCATTTCTTGCAAATCCTTTTGAGTTAAATTTAACGCTTTTTCAATCTTCTGTTTGCGCGATAATGTCATAGAACTTCCCCCCGTGACGATATATTTCAATCATATCTTCATAATCAGCGAAATAATGTAAATATAATAATAATAATGTAGCCGAATCATTATGCCCGTTTTCAAATTTACTTATGTTACTTCTTGACCAACCGCTGCGTTCAACTACATCGTCTAAACGATATCCCTTTTTGTATCTTAATTCACGACAAAAATTTCCGACTTTTTTCATATTTAATTTATATTGCATAATAAAATAAAGGGAGAATTTGTTCTCCCTTTCTCCTTTCAACAAATTATTGTTTTGATATAATCTTTTTTAGCGTCTCGCGTCTGATGAATTTTTTCAAACTTTACTTTAATAGGTTCATCTATTAAATCTTCGAGTTTTGTATCCATATCTTCTGCCAATAATTCGTTTACAATTCTAATAAATGATACCGGAGCAAAAAAGAACTTTTTCTCTTCGTCGCTTACTCCTACCAATCTATCGCCCTCACGTGTGTTTATCATCATTAGTTTATTTACTGTCATTGGTTTATCAATATCTCTTGCAGGAATCATTTCATATTCCGATAACATATCGTATTTTTCATTTAATACCTGGTTTACTTGAGCAAATTTATTCATTTTATATCATCCTCGTTTATAATAATTTTTAATTCAAAATATTTATCCGAATCGTGTATAGCTATTGCACGTTTTTTATGGTAAAAAACTAACCAACCATAACTTACCATATTTGTTATCACATCGTCTCTCTCATATATTAATCTCAAATCACACGATTTTAAATCTTGATTTTCTTTTGAATAACAAATATCTAATACTTTTACTTTTCCCATATCCATTAAAAGGGCTTTCGCCCTTTCTTTATGCCTTTCTGAATATTTTGAAATCTACAACTTCAGAATATCCGACTTTCATATTTTTAGCAATTATAATATCTTTTTTATCGTTATCAGATTCATAAATACTATATCCATTATGAATATATCCTAGAATCATTCCGAAATCAAGATTTTGTTTATTCACTTCTTTTTTCTCACATGCTTCTGTTCTTGCATCTACTAAGCAATTGTAAATCATTTTATATTTTTTCATTGTAATTTTCCTTTCTTTTGTTTATATTGTTCGGACGTCCGAACATTATTAGATTTTTTTGTATTCTTCGTATACGGTAACTACTTCTTCTTTTCGCGGTAATCCTGCCATTAAAATAATAGTATCTCCGTAAATAATCATAGCATTAAAACCGTCTTTTTCAAGGTCAGTTTTATGCTTTACAATTTCATCCCGTGTTACTATCTTATCATCGTGTTCCTCGTACTCTCCGTTGAGCGCACAAATAACATATTTGAATTTGTCGCTTTCCTTTGCCGGTTCTTTGGGCGTTTCCTTGGTTTCTTCCGGTGTAGTTGAATTGTCGCTTTCGAGTTCTGTTCCGTCTGATTCAATTGCCTGCTTCTTCTTGCGTACTTCTTTTACTGTAATGTTACGCGGAAGTTCTGCGATTTCATCATCCGTCAATTTCTGTCTAATACACTCAACTAATACAGCCGTAGAGAAATCTCCGCTTTCGTTCTTAAATACTGTTGCATTAGGCGAAATAAAATATTTACCTACTTTTACATACTCGGATACAGTGGAACGGCTGACATTTAAAATTTTTTCACCGAATGCCGCCGTACTTTTTACTCCGTATTCCTTGTACAGTTCTTTATCGTGTACCTGTTTTAAAACAAAAGCAATTAACCCCGAGGTAAGTTGATTTAGCTGTGTAGCAAGGTTAAGCGTTTGCTCTGCCTCAACGGCTGTGTTAACTACGCATTCCGTAGCCAATGAATTTGAAAACTTTGTAATAATACTTGTGTTCATGTTCTATTATCTCCTGTTCTTTGTCATTGGTTCGGACGTCCTAACAGCTTGTGTAATTGTGAACAAATGTGTACAAAATATGTACAATATGTCAATAATATGAACAAACTGTTAACATATTCTGTTGTCAAGGTTCAACGTCTGGCGTCCTCTCACTGGTTCGCCCTCTCTCTGTTTACGTTTATATTATACCATAAGAGGAACAAAAAAACAACATTATATTGTAAACGATGTGTGAATTGTTGTTCATATTTGAT
>ERZ824473.3978-NODE-3978-length-13741-cov-6.047128_pt1 | contig 13741 bp, 6 predicted proteins | sample MGYA00519874_ERZ824473 | MGnify/ENA primary metagenome ERZ824473 (study PRJEB31778, sample SAMEA3449151) | human gut metagenome | biome: human gut; feature: human-associated habitat; material: faeces | place: United Kingdom | collected 2010/2012 ... | reverse complement strand
TCTACTGCGGAAACCGTATATACAGTACTTCATGCTGGTGGAAAATTTGGTGGAGATAGTGGATACAAAGTATCTGGAGGTCTTCACGGAGTTGGTGCTTCAGTTGTAAACGCTCTTTCCGCATGGACTGAAGTCACAATTGAAAGAGATGGTGGAATCTATAACATGAAATTTGAAAAAGGAAAAACCACTCAAAAACTAGAAAAAATAGGAGAATCTAAAAAAACTGGAACATTAGTAAGATTTTTAGCAGATGATACTATTTTCGAAAGTTTAAATTATGAATATGAAGTTCTAGAAAAAAGATTAAGAGAAATTGCATTTTTAACAAAAGGATTAAAAATCACATTAGAGGATACAAGAGATCCAGAAAATGTTAAAAAAGCAGAGTTTTGTTATGAAGGTGGATTAATTTCATTTGTAGAATTTTTAAATAAAAACAAAGAAAAAATTCATCCAACACCAATTTACATAGAAAGAGCTGGGGAAGTACCAGTAGAAATAGCAATACAATATACAACAGCATATAATGAAAATATTTATACATTCGTAAATAACATAAATACAGTTGAAGGTGGAACACACTTAGAAGGTTTCAAAAGAGCATTAACAAAAGTATTTAATGACTACGCAAGAAGCCATAACATAATAAAAGAAAAAGAGGCAAACCTACAAGGGGAAGACATAAGAGAAGGTATTACAGCTGTAGTTTCAGTAAAAGTAAAAGAGCCTCAATTCGAAGGACAAACTAAAACAAAATTAGGAAATAGTGAAGTTACAGGTGTAGTTCAAAGTATGGTAAATGATGCATTAGCAACATTCTTAGAGGAAAATCCTAAAGTTGCAAAAGCAATATTAGAAAAATGTGTAAGTGCATCAAGAGCAAGAGAAGCAGCAAGAAAAGCTAGGGAATTAGTAAGAAAGAAAAGTTCACTAGAAACATCAACATTACCAGGAAAATTAGCTGATTGTAGTAGTAAAAATCCAGAAGAATGTGAAGTATACATAGTCGAAGGAGACTCTGCTGGAGGAAGTGCAAAACAAGGAAGAGACAGAAAATTCCAAGCAATATTACCACTTTGGGGTAAAATGTTAAATGTAGAAAAAGCAAGAGCTGATAAAATATATGGAAATGATAAATTAAATCCAGTAATTTTAGCAGTTGGTGCAGGAATTGGACCAGATTTTGACATTACAAAAATAAGATATGGAAAAGTTATCATAATGGCTGATGCCGATGTTGATGGTGCACATATCAGAACATTATTATTAACATTCTTCTTCAGATACATGAGACCTTTAATAGAAAATGGAAATGTATTTTTAGCACAACCACCTCTATATAAATTATCTAAAAAAGGTATGGAAGATGTATATTGTTATACTGATGAAGATTTACCAAAAGCATATGAAGAGTTAGAGAAAAAAGGTATTTCTAGAGACCAATTAGGTTTACAAAGATACAAAGGTTTAGGAGAAATGAACCCAGAACAATTGTGGGAAACAACTATGAATCCAGAAACAAGAATTCTTGTAAAAGTAACTATGGATGATGCAATTAAAGCAGATGAAACATTTACTTTATTAATGGGTGATGAAGTTGAACCAAGAAGAGAATTTATTCAACAAAATGCAAAATATGTACAAAATTTGGATATATAAAATTGAAAGTTGTCATTAGGGACGCCCATTTTTGACAACTTTTTTAATAATGATAAAAAATGAATTATGTAAAATTTAAAATTTTAATGGCAGGTTATTAAAAACAACCTGCCATTAATCATAAAGCTAATAATAATCTCTACTAAAACTAATACATATAATATTTCAACCTAATATATATTGCTATATAAATAAGCTTAATATCACACATATTAATCATTCGCTCGACTATAGATACACCATAAGTAACTATATTCATCCAAGCGAGGGACTAATAATAACCACTACTAAATTTTTAGATATACAAATAATCTTAGCTCGAATATATTACATATAATTTGACCATATATTAATAAATAGAAAAATAAATATAGCCTACAAACACATAATATATTCTTATCGCCGACATATAATAATATTTTAAAACACTATTATATATCTTTGCTCGAATATTAATAAACTAAAAATAATCTATTAATACTCTTTGCTCAACTATTATTAACTTTATAATAGTATTATGTGCAGAAAAATAAAAAATATACAATAAATAAAAAAATTTTTTATTAAATTAAAAATAATAAAATAAATATTGAAAATAAAAAAATAAGAGTTTTAAATAATAAAAAAAGATAAATAAAAATAAAAAATAATTAAAATCGAAAATAAACTAATTTTAAATTTTAATAATATGATTTAATTAGTAAAAATAAAATTAAATAAAAAAAGAAAATAAGAATAAATTAGAAAAAAATTAAAAAAATTAGTAAAAATTAGAAAAAACGAGTTAATAATATGTGGAAAAAAGATATAAAAATAATAAATAGTTGTGGAAAATGCAATTAAAAAACAAATAAATATTAATAAAAATAAATAAATTATAAAGAAAATAAAAATATATAAATAATAAATATAAAACAATAAAGTCGATTTTTGTCGAAAAGTTTTTGTTGACAAATTAGAAAATTGATTGTAAAATATAAAAACAAACGGAGGTGAAAAATATAAAAAATATATCAGTACAGCAATGGTTACCAATAGAAGAAATATTAAATAATGGAATTATAAAAATAAATAAAAACAAATATGTAAAAATATTAAAAGTAATTCCAATAAATTATAATTTAAAATCAGATTTAGAAAAAAAGACAATTTTAAATTCTTACAAAATTTTATTAAAAACATGTAATTTTAATATCCAAATTTTAATTCAAAGTAACAAAGAAGATTTAAGCCAACACATTTTACAAATCAAAAAAAATATCCAAAAAAAAGAAAATAAATATTTAAACGAATTATCAGAAAATTATATAAAATTTATTCAGAATTTAAACTATTCAAAAAAATCTGCTTCAAAAGATTTTTATCTAATAATATCAAATGAAAATTCAGAAAATTTTAATTCAATAGAAATAATTGAAAATGATTTAAAAGAAAAATATTTTAAAATTAAAGAATGTTTATCTAGATGTGGAAATGATGTTATTGAATTAAGTGACAAAAAGGAAATAATAAAAATATTTTATTCTTTATTAAATACCAGAAAGTTTTTAAATAATTAAATAAAAATAATTTTATAATAAGAAATAAAAAAACAATTAAAATAAAAAATAAAACAATTTAATAATTAAATAATATAATTTAATTATTAAAAATAAAATTAAATAAAAAAAGAAAATAAGAATAAATTAGAAAAAAATCAAAAAAAATAGTAAAAATTAGAAAAAATAAGTTAATAATATGTGGAAAATATTTATTTAAAATTAAAGTAAAAGTGGAAAAGGAGGAATAAAAATAAAAAATAAACAAGAAAATAATAAAATAAACAACTTTTTTTTAGGAATATTTTCAAAAAAAGATTTAATCTCACCTGCATATGTGAATATGCAAAATCCAAAATATTTTGAAATAGATAATTTATATTACTCATCTTTAATTGTTGTAAATTATTACAGAGAACAAACAGACCTATTACTAAAAAATTTAATTGAAACAAATATCAATATGAATATTTCAATTTTCTATGAAAAACAAGATAGTTATAAAACTATAAAAGATTTAACATATCACATCGGAAACGTAGGGGTAGAGCTAAAAGAGTCAAACGAAAATAGACAAGATATTGATATTGCATCATACACATACAATGATGCGAAATATATTAGAAAAGAAATTCAAGTAAACAACGAAGAATTATATTTTTTATATATTTACATAAATATATATGCAGAAGACATAAAAGAATTGGAATACAATTTAAACAAAATAGAAGGTATTGCACAAAGTAAAGGAATGCAAACAAGAAGAGCAAATTTTAGACAAGAAGAATGTTTTTTAGCAGGACTCCCAATATTAGAAAATAAAGAAATAATAAAAGAAGCAGCAAAAAGAAATATTTTAACAACAGGAGTTCTATCAACATATCCATTTATATCATCGACAATTTTTGATAAAAATGGAATATTTATAGGAACCAATATTTATAATAATTCTTTAGTTTTTATAGATAGATACGATACTAATAAATACAAAAATGCGAATATCTGTATATTTGGAACAAGTGGAGCTGGAAAATCATTTTATACAAAATTATTGATATTAAGATATAAATTACTAGGAATAAAACAATATATTATAGACCCAGACAGAGAATATAATAAAATATGTGAGAAATTAAATGGAGTAGAAATAAAATTAGGACCAACATCAGATACTTACATAAATGTTCTAGAAATAAGAAAAGAAAGTATAGAAGATGGAGAAAGTGGATATTTAGCAATAAAAATAAGTAAATTAATAGGATTTTTTAATTTAATATTTGGAGAAATGGATGAAGAAGAAAAAGCACTTTTAGAAGAAAAATTAATAGAAGTATATAAATTAAAAGGAATAAATTTTGATGATAAAAGTTTATTAAATGAAAATTTTGAATTTAAAAATGAAAAACAAATGCCAATTTTAGAAGATTTATATTATATTTTAGGACAAGATGAAAGAACAAAAAAATTTAAAATAAAATTAATTCCATTTGTAGAAGGTTCCATGAAATTTTTTAATAATTATTCAAATATTAAATTAGACAATGAATTAATAGTTGCAGATATATACGATTTAGGAGAAGAAAATTTAAAATATGGTATGTATATTCTAATCGACATTTTTTGGGATGCTGTAAAAAAAGACAGAAAAGAAAAGAAGGCAATATATCTAGATGAAATTTGGAGATTAATTGGAGTAACTTCAAATAAATATGTAGCAAGTTTTATATATAAAATTTTTAAAACAATACGAAAATATAGCGGAAGTGGAGTTGCTATAACACAAGACATATCAGATATTTTTAGTTTAGATAACGGAACATATGGAAAAAGTATTTTAAATAATTCAAGTATAAAAACTTTTTTCGCATTAGAAGAAGAAAACATAAAAATTTTAGGAGAATATTCAAATTTATCAGAAAAAGAAAAAATAGAAATAAAATCTTTAAAAAGAGGTGAGTGTTTAATGTTCGTAGGAGAAGATCACATTTTAACAAAAATACAATCCTCTGAAAAGGAAAGAGAAATAATAGAGGGAAGTGAAAATAATGATAAAAATAATTACAGCAATGAATAATCCTAAAATAAATGACGAATTAAAAAATGAAAAAAATATAGAATTAATCTGTAAGGACATTTTTTATAAAGAAGGAATTTTAGAAATTTTAGAAAATGAAATAAATATTAATTATATTATAATTAATTCTGAGTTACCAGGAGAAATAAAATTAAATAATTTAATAGAAAAAATTCTAGAAAAAAATGAAAAAATAAAAATAATAATTTTAATAAAAAAAGAAAATAAAAATAATTTCTATAAAATAAACAACAACAAAAAAAATATTAAAAAGAATAATATAGAAATTATCAAAGATATAAAAAATAAAAATATAATTAGAATTTTTTACAATAATGAAATAAAAATAGAACAATTAAAAAAATATAATCAAATAAAAAATAATAATGAAAATAAAAAAGAAATAAATAATAAAAAACTAAAAAGTAAAACAATTATATTTTTAGGAGAAAGACAAGTCGGAAAAAGTATTATTATATTAGGAATTACAAAAAGTTTGGAAAAAAATAATAAGAAAATATTATTAATAGAATTAAATAAAAAAGAATCAGATTTACTATTTATGCTATCAAAAAATGAAAATAATAAGGAAAATACAAATTTAAAAATAAAAGAACAAAAAATAAAAAAATACAAAAAAACTAATAAAAATTATTTTTATAAAAAAAATATAAAAATAATTCAAAATTTAATAGTAAATATAAATAAAAATACAGATATCATTTCGTATAAAAAAATAATTAATTTAAATATAATAAAAAAATTAGAAAAAAAATATGATTATATTTTTATAGAAATCGATTCAGAAAAAAATAATTTCAAAAATAAAAAACTAATAAAAAATATTGATAAAAAAATATTAATAATTAGATCAAATATATTAGGAATAAAAAATGCAAAAAAAATAATAGATAAAAATAAAATAAATAGATATAAAATAATCATAAATAATTATAATAATTATTCAATTGATAAAAATATAATAAAAAATATTTTCAAAGAAAATAAAATAATTTCAAAAATAAAATATAATCAAGAATATGACGAAATAATAAATAATAATTTTAAAATATCAAAAGAAAATAAAAAAAAATTAATAAAAGAATTTCAAATATTAAATATAGAATAAAAACTTATAAATAAATATTGACAAAAAGTTTTAAAAAAATTATAATAAAGGAGAAATGATATGGAAATATTTACATATAACGATTTTTTTGCATATGATGAAATTTTAAATAAAACACAAATAAATAATATAAATGAAAAATCAATTAAATATATATACGAAGAAAAACAAAATAAAATTAATAATAAACACGATAAAACATTCAGAAAAATATTAGATAATAAAAAAGAATTTAAAAAATTTTTAAATAAAATATTAAAATTAAAAAATGAAATAAATGAAAAAAATATTGAAAAATATAATAGTAGTTTTGTGAGCGAAAATTTTAAAAATCAAGAAGCAGATATTATATATAAAATAAAAGGAGAAGAAATATTTATATTAGTAGAACATCAAACAAAAATAGATTATGACATGCCATTACGAATGTTAAAATATGAAATGGAAATTATTAGAAGTAGAATAATAAAAAACATAAATAATAAAATAGTATACCCAGTAATAATACCAATAGTATTATATACGGGAGAAAAGAAATGGGATGCAAGCATAAATTTTGAAGTTAAAAATTCAGAACTTGCAAAATATAGAGGTATAAAAGAAGTAAGATACAATTTAGTGGATATAAATGAATATTCTAAAGAGGAATTATTAAAAGAAAAAAATATATTATCTAAAATTATGATAATAGAAAAATCTAAAACAATCCAAGAACTAAAAAATAATGTAGAAAAAATAGTACAAGAAGTATGTATTTCAAATAATGAATATGATAATGAGCAAAAAAAATTATTAATAAACATATTAGAATATACATTAAATAATATTATAGATAAAGATAAAATAGAAGAATATAAATTAAAATTGGAAGGAGAAAAAAATATGTTAGCTGTATTTGACATGGTAGAAAGAGAAAAAAGAAATAGTTATATTAATGGAGTTAAAGAAGGGATTGCAAAAGGAACAAAAGATGGGATAATTGAGGGTAAAAAAGAAGGAAAAAAGGAAGGTAAAAAAGAAGGAATAAAGATGATTGCTCAAAAGATGATAGAAATGAATATTGATAAAGATATTATAATTAAAGCAACCGGATTAAATGCTGAAGAAATAGAAAAGTTAAAATAAAAAGGAGGATGCCTATGGAAAATACTTTAGATAATAATATAGAAATAAATAACAATTTAGAAATAGAAAAAGATCAAAAAAATTTTTTAGAAACGACATTAGGAAAAACAATAAATACTGGAATTGATATAGGAATAAGAGCAATATTACCAGATTTTATAGAAGAACAAATAATAGATTTAAAAGATAATTTAATAAAATATGGATTAAAAGATGGAATAAAAAAGAGCATAGATGATGCAATAAATATAGGTAAAAGTGCAATTGGAATTGTTAGTGGAAATTTTGAAAACATATCACAAATGCAAGAAGCAATAAAAAATGGAGGTATAATAGATAACATATCAAGTCTATTAGATGCAATAATAAATAAGGTACAATCAAATGGACTAATAAATTCAACAGTAGCAAGAACAATAAAACAAGGAAAAAATTCAATATTAAATAATGTAGAAAAAAATATAGAAAATACATTTAATAATCAAATTAGAGCTTTAAAGTATACAGAAAAATATATTGAAAATTGGAAAAATTATTTTGAAAATAAAAACTTTAATGGAATGGAAAAAGAATATATAAAAATAAAAAAAGAAATAAATAATTTAGCACCAATTGAAAAAATGATAAATGAAGCAAGAACAATTCAAAACTTACATAACTTAATAAAAAACAATGGACAAGATTTTAATTTGACACAAGAACAAATAGAACTTGCTAAAAAATTACAATAGAATAAAATAGATTTTATAATAATGGCTATTATATATTAACAATATATAATAGCTAATTTTTTAGATTTCAATAAAATTAGAGACGAAAATATAATTAATAAAAACTGTACGTGACTACGTAATTAAGGAATACAGAGAAAAAAAGAAAAAAATAAAATAAACAAAAAATAATAAACATAATATAAAAAAATATATTTTTCAAATTATAAAATACCAAATAATGGAAAAATAAAAAGTGATATAAAATTATGAAAATTCAGTCACCAAATTTAAAAAAATAAAAATACAAATTATAAAGTTTTAATTGTTAAATTAGATAAGAGTATTTTAAAAAAAGAAAGAATAGAAATTAAGTATAAGATCAAAAGATTAATAATAAAATTATATAAGTATAAAAAATAATATATAATTTAAAATAAAAATGTTGTAAAAAAAATAACAAAATTTATTATTTTAAAAAAAATTTAATAAATAATAATAAATTATTAGAATAAAAATAAATTTTACAATAATTCAAATTTTTACAAAAAAATATTTAATTAAAATTTAAATAGTAAAATAAATTAAAAATATTAAATAATAAAAAAATAAAATTAATAATAAAAAATAATATAAAATAATACAAAAATAGAACAAAATTAATAATAATATAATAAAAAGATATTAAAATAAAAATGAAGCAAAATAAAAATAAAAGTAATTTATAGTAATTTAAATTTTAACAAATTAGAATCATAATACAAATAAAAACTACTTATAAAAATTAAATAAAAAATTTTAGAAAGTTTTAAAATACAAATAAAGGACTTCAAATTTATATTAAAAATTTAATCATGGAATAAAGAAAGACATATAAAAAATAAATAATTGAGGTGGATGTATAAATAATAAAAGTTATAACTAAAAGATAAAATCACATAAAAAAGATTACTTAAAATATAAATAATTATTACGTATATAAGCAATACATAAGAATACTTTACAAATTAGATATATGTATACAATTGTAAACATAATTAGCAAATTTTAAAAGCAAGAGAAAAAGACTGACAAAAAATGTAAATATAAAAAGTAGCAAATTTCTATGAAAGTTAAAAAATATATAGAACAATAAAATTAATAAATTTTAAAAAAATCAGTTCTGAATATTATTTAGATAAATAAAAGTTTATGAGAAAATTAATAAAGAAAATTAAATATATGTTTAAGTAAAAATAAAAAAATTACATTTAATAAAATAAAAAATAAAGATGTAAAATATAAAAAAGTAATAAAATATTTTAGAAAAATATTTAAAATTATTAAAAGATTTTTAAATAAAAAAATAAATAAAAATAATTTAAAATAAAATAATTAATTTAAAAATAACAATAATTATAAAAAATAAATAATAATTAATAATAAAAAATAATCTAACATAAAAATTTTTACAAAAAAGAAAATTAATAAAAAATCAAATAAAAAAATTTAAAATAATAAAAATGAAATAAATTAAGATTAAAAGTAAAAGGTAAGTTTTACAATAATTTAAATTCCTGCAAATTAAAATATTTAAAACAAATAAAAAATTAAAAAACAAAAGAGCAAATATTTACAATACTAAAAATGAAAATAAAAAATTTATAAACAAAGCAAAATAAAAAAATAGAAACAATGAAATAAAAATTATTAAGAATGAGATTAATAAAAAGCACAAATAATACGCCTAAAAAATCTAAAAAATAGGAAAAATATTGACTAAAAAATTAAATTATTATTACGTATATAAGCAATACATAAGAATACTTAAAAAATAGGATATACGTATACACCTGTAAACATAATAATCAAATTTAAAAATTAAGAGAAAAAGACTGACCAAAAACGTAAATATAAAAAGTAGCAGATTTATATAAAATTTAAAAAGAAAAATTAAAAAAAATATATAGATAAAAATTAGAAATAGATTTTAAAAAATTATTTCTAAAATTACTTAGATAAAAAATAATAAAAAGTTATGAGAAAATTAAGAAACAAATTTAAATATATATTTTAGTAAAAATTTAAAAATTTTAGTACTTTAAAAAATTCTAATAAAAAATAAATACAAAAAAATTATATTAAAAATATAAGTTAAATATATAAAATATTGAAAAAAAATTTTATATATTAAAAAGTATAAAAAATATTTTTATATAGAAAATAAATAGAAATAATTTCTAATTTACTAATAAATTTTAAAATAAAAATGTTGTAAAAAAAATAACAAAATTTATTATTTTAAAAAATATTTAATAAATAATAATAAATTATTAAAGTAAAAATAAATTTTACAATAATTCAAATTTTACAAAAAAATATTTAATTAAAATTTAAAGAGTAAAATGAATTAAAAATATTAAATAATAAAAAATAAAAGATAAGTTTTACAATAACTTGAACATCTACAAATTAGATTCATTAATACAAAAAAATTACCTATAAAAAATAGATAAACAAAAATAAAAAATTCTATAACGTTTATGAATACAAATAAAAATTTAATTTATATTATAAATTAAATCACAAAATAAAAGAGGACCAATTATAAAATAAAATAATTGAATTGCACATATTCATAAAAAAGTTACAACTAAAAGATGAAAATGCATAAAAAAGAGAATAGAAAATATAACAAAATACTTACGTATATAAGTAATACAAAGAAATTAAATTTAAAAAGAAGATTGTAATAAAATGGTGAACATAATTTTATAAATTGAAATATAAGAAAACACACATGTAAAAAAATGTAAATATAAAAAGTAGAAAATTTAAATGAAAGTTTGAAAGAAAAAAATAAAAATTATCTATTGATAAGAAGTATAAATAAAATTATAAAAAATCTAAAAAAACGATGTAGATAAAAAATAAAAAAATGTATAACAAGATTGATAAAAAGTTTGAACAAAATTTAAAATGTAAAATAAATTAAATAATAAAATTTAAAAATAGAAAATAAAGAAATATAAAATAATAATATCTAGTATAAAATAATTAAAAAGTAAGAATAAAATTAAATAATATATTAAAAAAAGTAAAAAAATAATTATAAAAAATACACTAGATTTAATAGTATATAAAATAAAAAAATAATTATTATAAAAAGCCAAATAATAAAATTATAAAAATAAAAAGCAAAAATTAAAAACAAATTTAAAAAAAATTTAATCTTTTAAAAATAATAATCAAAAAAATATTTTTTATATAAATTAAACAAACAAAAAGGACAAATAAATTTGTAATGTTTAAAAAGAAGAATAAAAAGATAGTTTATATTTAAAATTACCAGATAAAAGAATAACCATTAAGAAACAAATGAATTAAAAATACAAATAACACAGTTATAAAAAAATATTAAAAAGCTAAAAATGCATGAAAAAATATTTAATTAAAATATGGATAAACGTTACGTATATAAGTAATACAAAAGAATAAGATATAAAGCAAGAATATTTATAAAATAGTAAACATAATTAACAAATTTAAAAAGTAAGATCATTTAATATCCAAAAAATGTAAATAAAAAAAGTAGAAAATTTATATAATAGTTGAAAAGAGAAATTTTAAAATATATATAATTAATAAATAGGATAAAATAAATTTTTGATAAAGTTAGTATTACAAATTAACCGTACAAAGAAAAATAAAAAAGTTATAAAAAAAATTAAAAAATGTTTTAATAAAAAATTAAAATAAAGTAAATAAAAATAATTCACTTACTAAAAACATTATAATTTAAAAATAAATATATAAAATAAGAAAATTTTACAAAAATATTCAAAAATAAAAATTAGATATAAAATAATAAAAATATATAATAATAAATTCAAATAAAATATAAATTTAAAAATAACAATAATTATAAAAAATAATAATTAGACTGAATATAAATAAAAATAATAATATTTATTATAAAATTAAAAAACAAAATAATTATTTTACATTTTTTACAAAATAAAAAGTACTACGAATTAAATTATAAATATAATCTAAAACACTATCAGAGCATTTATTTAAAATTCTATTAATTTTAGAAATAGTATTGTTAGAACTATCATTACCAAACAAAATAAAATCTGCAGAGATACCAGTAAATTTAACAACTTTTACAAGCGTTTTAGTACTTAAGGAGCGTTCACCTCTTTCAATTTGACCTAAAAACACATCAGAAATATCAATCATTTCTGAAAACTTTTCTCTACTCATTTTTAATTCTTCACGTATTTTTCTAATTCTTTCACCTATTATAATATTATCTTCCATTAATTGCCTCCAATATTAATTAATTATATTACAAAAAGAATAATATACTAAATATACAAAAAGAATACAAAAAATATATGCAAAAAGCATAATAAAAATAGTAAAAAATATTGTAATACATAAAATGTTATGTTAGAATAATTTTATAAAAAATTACAGAAGTAAATAACAAGAACATTGAAAATTAAATACCTTTGTCTAGATACATTCAATGAAATGTTATTTATTTAAGTATAAATTTTGCATAATATATTAAATATAAAATGAATTAAAAAGAAAAAAGTACAAATAATAAGAAAAAATAATTAAAATACAAAGGAGAGGATTGTTTATGATAAACAGAAAACAAGACAAGGGTATAACACTAGTAGCACTAGTAATAACAATAATTATCTTATTGATATTAGCAACAATATCAATACAGTCATTAACAAATACAGGATTATTACAAAAAGCTCAAGAAGCAAAAGAAAAAACACAAAATGCTGAGGAAAATCAAGCAAAAACATTAAATGAATATGAAGATGAATTAAATAAATATATTTCAAGTACAGTTAAAGAGACGTTTAAAGGAACATCTGTGACTAATGCAATTCAATATGGAGCTGTATTAAATAAAGATGATAATACAGAATTACAAGATGCATACGGAAATAAAATAGTAGTGCCAGCGGGATTTAAAATAGTATCAGATAGTACAACAAGTAATGCAACAACAGTAGACAAAGGAATAGTTATCGAAGATGCAACATCAGGAGCAACAGCTGGAAGTCAATTTGTATGGATACCAGTAGGAAAAATTTATACAGATGTAGCAAAAACAGATGCAAATGCAAAAACAATTGAATTAAATAGATACACATTTGATGAAAATGGATATCCAACAGCACAAGGAGAAAATGTAATAACAGAAAATAATGTCAATTACCAAGAATTAGAAATATCTAATAAAGGAAATACAGTAGCAAAAAATATAACAAACTTTAAAAACAGTGTAACAACAAATGGAGGATACTATATTGGAAGATATGAAGCAAGGACAACAACCCCAAGAACTGCAAAAGGAGATGCATTAACACAAATAACAGAAAAAGGAACAGATTCAGTTTATAATTATGTAGCACAAAAACAAGCAGCAGAACAAGCACAAAATATGTATAATAGTAATAAATTCACAAGTGATTTAATGAATAGTTAT